>Ga0208625_100140_pt1 | contig 18093 bp, 10 predicted proteins | sample LakWasMeta8_HOW4_2_FD_183858 | JGI IMG/M metagenome (GOLD analysis project Ga0208625, IMG submission 183858) | Freshwater sediment methanotrophic microbial communities from Lake Washington under simulated oxygen tension - Sediment Metagenome... | ecosystem: Environmental > Aquatic > Freshwater >... | reverse complement strand
TAGAGATTGATCACATGGACCCTGATTCATCGCCAGGCGCAGGAGTACGGCGAGTCAACAATTTACCCATGTATATCATGGGTGGGGTGTTGATGTCGTTTCTTGTCATTATGGGCTTGGTAGCGGCAGACCGCGCTGCCAAGCAAAATGAAAAAGAAGAACAACACCTGCACAATGGCAGCACATCGATGTTCGCTAAAGAAATTGCTGGCGACCAGACGAGCGGACTGATCGCGCCATTGATACCGCCAGCCGAACCCGAACCGTCTCCCATACTCATTGCACGGCCGGAAAACTTGGACGCGCCGCCGAGACCACCATCTGATCCCGTGCCACATGACGATGAAGCAGATCGCATACGCATGGCAAAACTGCAAATGTTTCAAGAAGCAGTGAAAGCAAAGACCGGCGTACAAATCACAGCACCGCGTAGCACCGGGTCGTCGCCAAGCACTACCGCACCCAAAACTCGTGAGGAAATGTTAGCTCGATTGGCGGCGGCACGGCAGGAAATCGAAGCGAATAGGCACCAGGACCCGACGGCCTCGTATCAAGCTCGTCTGTCCCAGATTCGCGGCATGGGTCTTGACGGTGGGACGCACGCGGATTCGTCTGCCCCGTCACTATTACAGACATCGACAGCTGACGGTAGCGGTAAAGATTACACAAAATTCTCGGGGGGTGATGGGGATCGTTGGAAGCTCGAATCAAAGCCCGAAGCGCCGCGCACGCCGTATGAGCTGCGCGCAGGTTTCGTCGTTCCTGCAACTTTAATCTCCGGTATTAACTCCGATCTTCCTGGCCAAATAATGGCTCAAGTTGCTCAGAGTGTGTATGACACCCCGACAGGAAAACATCTATTGATCCCTCAAGGAGCCCGCCTAGTAGGCGCATATTCTAGCGACGTCTCCTATGGTCAAGCTCGTGTCCTCGTAGCGTGGCAACGCATTGTTTTTCCGGATGGGAAGGCGATGGATATTGGTGCAATGCCGGGAGCTGATAGTGCAGGGTACGCTGGTTTCAATGACCAAGAAAACCATCATTATGCCCGGCTTTTTGGCTCAGCATTGCTCATGTCTGCCGTCACCGCAGGCGCCGCGTACAGTCAACGGCAAGACCAGACTACGACCTTATACGGTGCGCCTAACGCCAACAGTGCATTAAGCCAGGCATTGGGTCAACAGCTCGGTCAAGTGACTGCGCAACTGATAGCAAAGAACTTGAATGTTGCTCCAACGCTGGAAATCCGGCCTGGGTACCGATTCAACGTGATTGTTACCAAAGACATGACATTTTCAAAACCGTATAAATCATTCGATTATTAACGCCAAGGAGAAAAATCATGACACAGAAAATTTTAGCCGCTAAAAAATCGGGCCTTGCTGCTCTCATTGCCGGGGCGTTGTCGATGCCGGCATATTCCTCAGGATTTCCCGTCTATGACGGAGCCAACTGGACGAGTAATTTTATGACATCTTTTGAAAGCCATTTACAGACGCTGAAACAAATAGACGAATATAGAGTGCAAATAGATCAGTATATGGACCAGCTACAAAATTCGTTGGCTCCAGCGAGCTATGTGTGGGATCAGGCGCAGACCACCATCAATGGGCTGATGAATGCGGTCGATACCCTGAACAATTACAAAGCCGAGCTAGGCGGCATTGACAACTATTTAAGCGAGTTCCAGGACGTTGCTTATTACCGACAATCATCGTGCTTCTCGTCGGCCGGCTGTTCTGATGCGGAACGGACCGCAATGGAGCAAAATCGTACCCTGGCGTCAGAGTCGCAGAAAAAAGCCAACGACGCCCTTTTTCGTGGTTTAGACAAACAACAAGATGCCCTTCGATCGGATGCTAAAACGCTTGAAAGATTGCAATCATCCGCACAAAGCGCGACAGGACGCTTGGAGGCTCTTCAATACGCTAATCAATTTGCCAGCCAACAAGCCAACCAACTCTTGCAGATTCGTGGACTCATGATGGCTCAACAGAATGCCATGGCAACACGGATGCAGGCGGAAGCGGATCGCGAAGCTCAGGAAGCGGCCTCGGCCGAGAAACTGCGCAAGGGCGGCTATCGCTCCAGTCAGGTACGTTCTTGGTAAGGAGAGAATAAATGAAGCCAAATAATCTTTTTCTTTTAGTCGTTCTGTCAGCTTTGGCCAGCGCATGTTCTAAGGATATTCCGACACAGGACATGCCAGAGGTTAACGATGAAAACTGCAAGCCAGAGATCATAAAAAAAATTGACGATAAAGGCACCCAGCAAGAATTCGCATCGAAATGTCTACATCGCTCAGGCGGATTTCAGCCAAGCAAAAAACGCGAATGGTAAGGCAATATGAGAACACCGCCTAATTCAAAAACCGCTTACATGCCGATCATCCTATGCCTGGCACTCTTTTCTATGGACGTTCAAGCGGCCATAGATAATGCCGGCATTATGGATAATGTCCTGGATCGTTATTCAGCAGCAGCGTCAAGTTGGGCCGGGGTCGTGACTTCCGCCGCAACATGGCTTTTTTGGACGCTTGTGATGATATCAATGGTATGGACATTCGGCATGATGGCACTCCGTAAAGCCGACATCGGGGAATTCTTCGCTGAGTTTTTTCGCTTCACGGTCTTTACGGGTTTTTTTTGGTGGCTTCTCATCAATGGGCCTAATTTTGCCTCTTCGATTTATACGTCGCTGCGACAAGTCGCAGGCAATGCGACGGGTCTCGGTAACACACTGTCGCCATCCGGCATTGTCGATGTGGGATTCGCCATCTTCGACAAGGTGATGGAGCAGTCAACGCTCTGGTCGCCAGTGGATAGCATGACTGGCATTTTGATGGCGGTGGCTATTCTGGTCATTCTGGCCTTGGTCGGCGTGAACATGCTCCTTCTCCTGACGTCCGGATGGGTGCTTGCTTACGGTGGCGTGTTCTTTTTAGGATTCGGTGGATCCAGGTGGACAACGGATATGGCGATCAATTACTACAAGACCGTCCTCGGCATAGCTGCACAGCTCATGGCGATGGTACTCTTGGTAGGCATCGGCAAAACCTTCCTAGATGATTATTACACGCGCATGAGCGAGGGGATCAGTCTCAAGGAAATGGGCGTCATGATGATCGTAACGATCGTATTATTAGCCTTGGTTAATAAGATTCCGCCACTTATCGCTGGCATCATCACTGGTGCTAGCGTCGGCGGTGCCGGCATCGGCAACTACGGCGCGGGGGCTGCGTTAGGGGCTAGCAGCATGGCCTGGTCAGCAACCCAAATGGCCGGAAGCGGAATCATGGCGGGCGGAGCCTCGGCCGCTGGAGGTGCACAGGCTCTCATGGCCGCCGTTTCGAAGGCCAACGATAATGTGGCAAATGGCACTGACATTCTTTCGAACTTCGGCCGACCATCAGATGGAGGTAGTTCTTCCGGCGGCAGTACAAATTACGCGCAAGCCGCTGGTTTCGCCAATGCTGGTTCATCCGAATCAAGCATGTTGACATCAGCCGCCAAGGTCGCCGGTATAGTCGGCCGGATCGCGGCTGACGCAACGGCTAACTTGGCTCAAGGTGCCACTGAAGTCGCCAAGGAAAAGGCGACCAGCATCAAAGAAGCGGGAATGGATCGGATTGCCGATACCACAGGCGGAAAAATCGCCGCCGCCATTAAAGGGCAGGGCAGTATCGCCCCAACATTTGACGGAAACACCCTAGCCTCAGCAAAATCCAGCGACGCCGATCAAGAGTCGGAAGTAGCGGCCTTCCGCGACCGAGATAACCATCGCGTTAGCCTATAGGGAATCCTGATGTTCATCGATCTGCCTCCACAAATGCAAGAGCGCGTTGTCTGTTCGATCTCGGCCGCCGTAAAGTACGAAGTTCCTGCCAACATTATGTTGGCAGTCGCTGAGAAAGAAGCGGGGAAACCGGGGCAGTGGGTGCGCAATACGAACGGCACCCATGACGTAGGCCAGATGCAGTTCAACACATCGTACCTGCGCGATCTGACCCGGTACGGGATCACGGCAAACGATGTAGCGGCAGCCGGCTGCTACTCGTTCGATCTGGCCGCCTGGCGATTGCGGATGCATATTCGTAACGACAAGGGCGACCTATGGACGAAATCCGCTAACTACCACTCGCGCACACCGCGATACAACGCCGTGTACCGCGCCGATTTGATACGCAAGGCGTCGAAGTGGGCCGAGTGGCTGGAAGCCCGTTTTGTGACGTTGGATGTGACCCAAAAGGTCGCAGCAGTCTCGATTCCAATCCAGCCGACCAAGGTTAAAGAAGTCGCGCACCAGGTATCGGCCACGCCGGATAAGCCACTGATGACAAAGACGGTTCAATCTACCGCCGTCACCAGTTATGTACCCCGGCAAATTATCTTCAACTACAACCATACCCGCCCCGAGTAATGTATGGGCAGGGAACCCTGTTCTTTTAATCGATTGACAGCCAACCAATCTAAGCCACGATTTTCAGAGGCTGGAGTTTTTCTAGTCAATTTGACTTAACTCCAGATAGGGCAGAGAGTTAGGATAAATTGCGACAAATTAACGACAGGGTTATCCACAGATTTTGTGGATAGATTTTCCGAACGCATTTTTTTTCCTGCTCATTTTCTGGGCAGTCACCTACGGCCAAATTTTGGATGCCAGAGTCCATCCAGACTATGACGATCAAACCGTTAAAGTATGACATGTCAGACTTATCCCCTGTCGCTATAGCGACAGGGGATAAGTCTGAAATTCCGAGTTTTTTCGATATGTCAAAATTTTTCGAGGTTTGTGATACGTCGCAAAAAAAGCCACTCGCCAATGGAGGCTTTCTTTGACCGGATATAGTGTCCTGTCCATTAAAAGGGATTGGTTTTGGTGTATCATTATGGTCACCAGAAAAAATGGATTATCTGGGGTATTCTGCTCTGTAGATTTTTCAGAATGTAGGAGAGTTGATTAACAACTCTCCTCAACCGGCCAGTCGGGTTGCTGCCACCATCTTGACTGGATTTAAACAGCAATAGGCAGCAAAGTCTGGGCGGCCTCCATTCCCGACTCATCAAGAGACTGGGGGCATGTTGAAAAAGGAAAAAGCTATGGCTAAATCCAATTCGACGCGTTCAGCAGGTTTGCACCTACGCATGGGAGCGTTTGGTGCATTGTTTACAATTCTTGTTGTAAACTTTCATCCTCTGTCTGCGTTCGCGCTGGCTCTGGTAGCAGCGAGCGTTCTATCTAGGCTGTAAACCTAGGCCCGTATTCAGTCCGGCTGGCGGGCCGCCCTTTAATATAAAGCCAGCTTCGGGAAAAAGAGTATCAATTGCTTTTGACTTACTCAAACTCCGCATTCCCAAACTTCAAGACATTGCAGTTTTCCTTTATAGTCCGTTGAACAGTCTCATCAAACCCATCTCTTGAAGTTGCCCGGATTTCGACCGAAATTTCAACATTGACGCCGATTTTGGACGTGAACTGCTGAACCACCTCATCAACAATCGTGGCAAAATCCATTTTTGCCCTGATTGGATCGAGGTCGGTGGTGCCATAAAACTGTTTCTTGGAGACTTGAACAGTTGTTGGAGGTAAGGGCGGCTCTGGCTTCGGTTTCGGCTCTGGTCCAGGTTCTCTTACTCCTCCAGGTACCCCTGGCTCGGGTTGTGGTTCTGGCTTCGGTTTAGTCCGCTCCTTATATTGGAAAGCAGCCTCTTTTTCGATCAACAAAACGGAGTCATCTATCGTCACAAGTGTATTGCGGCCAAAGGCAAACCCCAGATACTGATCGCCGTCCTTACCACTGGCATAGCCAAAGAAATCCTCGGTTTCAAGTCCTTGAGAAATTGCCCGATCAAAAACATGGCTATTTACGAGACGTGGTAGGTACAAATAGCAATTAGTATCCTGCCAGACCTTCAAAGCGCTGACTTCCTGCACGCCGTCCTTGAAATACCATTGCTTCAAAATGTTCAGAAGATGAACCGGCGACCAGTCGGTGGTCAGCCATTCTTCCTCTCTCAGTTTGTTCTCGATTTCCTGAATAAGATTGGAAGCTGCCGTAGAAACAGCAACAGCTTCCCAATGTAGGCTCGGCTTGCCTTTCACAAACTCTTCTGAAGGGCAAATCAACCATTTATAGGTATCTCGAACCATACGAAGCATGGACTGGTCGGCATCTTCCTTCTGTTTCTTAGCCTGTTTTACCTGGATCGTATCGAGCACCAGTTTTTCCGCTTCGATATCCGTAACAATAGAGGCCCAAGCCAAATAACTCCTGGCCTGTTCGCGCAAACGGCTCACAACATCGTAATCCGGAGCAAGAAAAATCAGCCGGTTTTGTTTTTGCCGCGGTTGATCGCCGCGATTTCTTAATATCTCTTCGGCTGCTGAAAATGCTGTATTGGATGCGCCCTTGCTAAAAGCGGCATTCGGAGCAAGCACTACCAACCGAGGACCAACACCGTATTCGTCAGGAATATCAACCGATGCAGTAAACACATGGATACCGGCAAAAACATGACCTTTGGCGATTACCCGATTTACCCGATCTTTCAACAGCGGGATCACATCGTCGCGATCATTGAAACGTTGCTTACGTGTTTCCATTTCCCGACGCAAATTCGGCGTAATATCGAACCAGAACCGGTTGTTCTCATGGTTGATATAGTTGAGCTTGTCGAGCAGACGCTTCAAAGCATCCTTATAATGACCTATCGTCTGCTCTGGCTGCGCCACACCCAATAGGATATGCTCCAATCCCAAGCCTTTGATCATTTTTCCGGCCGATCCGGGCGCACTGCCTAAAAATACTGTCCGGGTCAAACGTCGGCCGGCTTGAATTTTGCCAAAAAGAGGTTGTTTATCCAGATCGGCAGGACGGGAATGTTCGCCGTCAATATCCTGATCGATCACCGGATCCCAACCTTGAGGTAGGAAATCCAGACATTTATTTCTGACCGTTGCATCATATAAAGGTAGGCTTCCGGGCATGATCATCAGGTCGGAGTTTCCATCCTTCCAAAGCCGGTGAACGATTTGCGCCAATAATTGCAGAACGCCTCGCGTTCGTTGAAACCCGGCCAAAGTCGACCAGTCTTCATAAAGCCTATCGAAGATTTCTGGATGGATTGGATAGGCTTGTTTCATCCGGTCGAGATAACGTCCTTCTTGTGTCTCGTTCGGCAGTTCGGCCTTATTGGCGATATAAAAATCAGCATAGGCCCTGCAAACATCATCCATCGAGAATTGGTCGTCGATCCGGTCGAATAATCGCCGTCGCACGATGCTGAATGCTTCGTCCTTAGAGACCGGTTTCCAGATTTTATGTAAGCGGCGGAAATAGTTTTCCAGCTCGGCCAAAACCACTTGGCCGCGGCCTTCGCCGGCATTCTGCGAATCTGGCAAAGACGCCAACATAATCGCCTTGGGGACGGACTTGATGCCTTCGGTCAATGCCTGAATGAAGGTCATATTGGTTTCAAACGTACCTGCGGTATAGCTTCTCCCTTCCTGGAATTGCCGGTAATAAGCCACCAATTCATCCATCAGAATAACGCAAGGGGATGCTTTGGAGAGCAGGGAAATCACCGTGTCCTTATCCGGCGATGTACCGTTTTCATCGGCCGCGCGGACCAATTCATAGCCGTCTTCGCCTCCCAATTGCCAGGCCAGCTCACCCCATAAAGTATGGCAGCGGAGTGTGCCATGAGGTTTGGGTTCTGAAACGCTGAAATTAATCCCATCAATGACGGCAACGCGGGCTTTAGGCAATTCGGTAACCGCAGCTGCATCGACAATGACAGAAACACCATTCAATTCACTGACCGGACGTTCGCCTTTAGCAAGATGATAGACAGCCAGCATAGTGTGCGTTTTACCACCACCGAAAGCCGTTTGCAGTTGAATAACCGGATCTCCGCCCTGTCCTGATAGGCGTTTAACCACGCTGTCGAGCAATAACCCCATACCTTCGGTGATATAAGTCCGTGCAAAAAACTGTGCCGAGTCTTGATACTCGGCTGAAGCTTTTCCTTGATGAACTTGCGAGATATCGGCGGCAAATTCGGATTCCTGAAAAGTTCCTTTCAATACATCTTGATGGGGAACGGCGATCTCGCGCCAAGGTTTAATTGTCATTACTCTAAAATCCTTATACTAAATCATGCAGATCGCCTGTTATTCCAACATGGCCAACATTGTGAGAAGACGACACAATGCCATGCCATGAGGTAATCAGTTCGTTGTAAGCTCTGGCTTCTTCCGCCCATTTTTTACGTTCGCAGAGAGTATAAAGGTGATAGGCAAGTTGTCGGATGTGTTCGCCTTTTTCTGGCATCTTGGCCAATAGGGCTCCTGCTTCGCCTTCGCCTTTACGGTTTAAGGCACGGATCATATGATGCAGGCCTTCCCAGATAGGCATCCGGTGATCGGTTTTCGGGTCCCAATTATCCGGATAATCTTCCCATTTCATCAGCTTCACTTTACCGCCGCCGGATTCAACGACCCCGGCTTGTTTGACGCCATCCACGGTCGTGCCTTTGGCACGGGATAGCGTGTCGGCTTCACCGAACGGACCAGTACTCCAGCCGTATTGATCGAACCAAGAGGAACAGAACAACGTATCGTTATCGAAGTTTCCGGACTCCGGGTTCAGATAATCAGTAATTTCGCGGTTAATCAGGATCAATGCCTCATGCACGCTCATCGGTGATCCGTCCTGATTCAGTACCGATTGATATTGTGAGAATATCCCCATGCCTGGACCGATAGCCGCTTGCGCCAAGTCTACAGGGGCAATGGGAGATTGCCCTTCCTGACCTCCTATCATCGTCTCCAGTGCTTCGGGCATTTCTTCACGTAATTGTTTCTGGAAATCACGTCGAGAAATTATTTCTGATTCGGATTTACGCTTGCGGCAAACCAATATAATTGATGAAGCCAGGGCATTTGCACCTTGATTTCGTGATCTATTTTCTCTTTCAGTTCTTATAGGCCAAGTTCCAGTGATAATAAGTCCTGATTTAACTATGGCATCTAAGAAAGTTTCCCATCCTTTGGAAATAGTAGTGTTATTTTTTGTTTCAGATTGTTTAAAAGCATAATAAATTGTGATTGGATAGTACTCTGATGCCGATAATACTATGTTATTGAAAGTACTTACCATGCCTTCCATGAAGAACTTTTCAGATTTTTCTTTTCCTCCATGTCGGAATTGATTAGCAACTAGCTCCTCTGATTTGGGTGTCAACATGGTTGGCACCAAATCTGGCGCTATATGTTTTAAAGACCTTCTCAGCCATATATAGTAAAAATCAGATAAATTTGAATATGGTATATTGTCGTAATATGGTGGGTCAGTTGAAATTACTGCGTTTTTTATTCCTTGAAATGTAGCAGCATTAGCAAAAAATGAATTAGATTTAGTGTTGTCACCAACAAAACATTTCCTTAAACCATCAGCAGTCGTCTCTAGCATAGATAAAAATGAACCGCTTGGCCCATATAGAATGTTAGTTTCTGAGTAGTCCCAATTCATTGGAATTGCATGCTTTGAGAATAGATGTCCAGGACATTCTACTGACGGCATCCATGCGCTTAAAGAATTAGCTCTATTCGTTGTCTTGGAAACAGCTAGAGCTAAATAAATACATATTGATTTTGCGTATTCTTCAGCATATTCTGAATAATCTTTATGTTTAATTTTAAAGTCATCAATAACAATTTTGTATATTTCGCTTATGCCGTCTGATAGTGAAACTAGAGTTTTTGTTTGTCTTTTAGTGAATAGTTTTTCAAAACGATCCATTCCATATACAACTGAATTTGTACAACCAGCCCAATGATCTATTTCTCCAGTAGGAAAATCATTGACTTCAACATTTTTTGCAATGTCCTCGTGTTCTTTATTTGCAGCATAGAAGCCTCTTCCGTTTTTTTTCCTAGTAACAATAGCAATTAATCTATGCCCGATTCTTCCCTTTCTTCCTTCTTCTCTAATGTGTTTTAGAGGAATATTAGCGCCGGACATTATACAAATTGCACCTTTTCTACCAACAGTACCGTCCATGTCTGACTTTGCGAATTTATCAACAATTTCAAATTTCCATGTTTTATTTTCTGTATTTACAATAGGATAAAGAAATTTTCCATTCCCCTTCGAGGAAAGAGTGAATGACTTAACAAGAGGTACTTCGCATTCGCTGAATGCAGGATTAGGGCTTTTTATTGTTCTTGCCCATATCCAACAAATAACGTCTTCTTCACATTTATTTTCTAAATCATAATATTTTGGGTACAGGTAACATAAATCATCCTTTACACTGGATAAAAGCTTATTTCCATAATAAATAATGTCACTCGATAAATTTTCATAACCATAACTTCCTTCTATGAGAACTTGCCCTTTTTTATCTCCTATAGGTGCATACTTATAAATTCTAGCCGGTATATCTAAGCTGGCTTTTGCTAGCATAACTGGTATTGGATTAATATCAGATGCATAGGCAGTAAGGCCTAATCTAGCTGCTTCCAATGGAATTGTGCCCCCACCGGAAAATGGATCCCATAATTTCAAGTCTAAATCATCATCAGGCGGTATATTATTTAGAATACATGTCTCTTTCCAGCTTTCAATAATTAATTTTCTAGCCCTTTCTATAACTGAATCATTATTATTATTTTCCCATTTACAAAGATCTATCAAAACATCGAATATTTCTTTTCTCTTTCTTTCGCATTCTTTTTTTGTACTACCCTTTAACCATCCTCTATCACCACCAGGATCATTAACTAATTGAGCAAAAATTATTGCTCTAGCAGCCAAGTTTGGACGTCTTGCCCACCACATATGGAGTGTTGATGGGTGACCTTTTCTAATTGATTTTTCCAAAGAAGAGAAATGGTTGATTGCATCTAATGGCAATGAAACTTCAATTAGTTTCTTTGGAAATTTTATATTTTGGCTCATGAGTGTCAGTTTTCGTTACAGGGTTTGTTCCGGGCCAAGTGCCTTGGAAAGTAGGTCATTCATATCATAATTAATGCTGGCCACGCCAAAATCCGGCTCTCGCTGGAAGGGGTTGCGTATATAGTGTGGCCCCTCGAACTCGCCGTTCTCATCGACCTCGACGATGGCAAGCAGGAATTTTTCTTTTTGATTTAAGCCGTAAATGATTTCATTGCGACTCACGGTAATCGTACTTTGGCCTTTCGCCCGGCCCTTGACTTCGATATGCCGATCTTCGGGCAACTTCCCATCCTGTTTGGGCGGTCTGGCGGTCACGTCCCAGCCACATTTTTCAGCTGAAACATCGGAAACGCTGTGCCCTAAACGTTGCTCTGCTTCCATTACGGCCCGCATGGCAATCTGTTCGATACGCGAGCGAGCCTGTGCATTGACGCAAAACGTAGCTTCGCCTTTGCGCTGCGCCAGAAGTCCTTGAGGGATTACAAAAGCGCCGCCAATCACCACCGGTGTGCTGGAAACCACGTGACGCATGGCTTCCAACTCTTTTTTGCGCTGTTCCAAGCGAGCGGTCAGCTCTTCAACACGGCGTTTGGCGTTGTCCGGTTGCAATCTCGGTTGCTTCCCCGCAGCCACATCATCAGTGAGTTTAATATAGCGGTCGGACCAATAATTGATTTCTTTCACCAGGCGTTCATTGACGGCGGCCAGAATTTTATCAACCTGCCGTTCCCGCCTTACCCTGACTTCATTGAAGTGTTCCGGCGCCAGTTTTTGCGAAGCCTGCGCCAAAGCTGAAGATTCTAGATTATTAGAGATCCAGGGCGCATTCAACACATCGGCAACCAGTTTTAGATCGTACTCATCAATGGGCTGTAAATCGAGGTGAGGAGCCCAGCCTGCATGCAGAGTCTGACCACGTTCATTGATCTCAACAAATTGTAATCGGCGGGAAGCGTCTTTTGTAGACTCTCCGGAACCCTCGCGAATGCGGTGATCGAGCATGAACATAACTTTTGGCTCTAAACCATCATCGTTCGGATCGACCAGAACGGCGCCTTGCTTGAGTTTGTTGCGATGGGCTTCCAGCGCCAGGTCGATGACTGCATGCATTAACGGGTGCCCGGGATGGATCAGACTAGCCATCGGCTTGCCGTCCACGCGGATGTGCTGTTTTTCAAAACAAATCCGCTCGTACTTTGAAACGACAGGGGTACGTGTTTCCCCGATTACCCGGTCGCGCTCACGAATAACAGCCGGAACATGGCGAATTTCAAAACGACCTTCTTCACGAGGACGCATCTCACCACCCAACAGTTTGAAACCTTCCGAAAAAAATGCACGAATAAAATAGGGCTGGAGTTTACGGGCTTCGGCTTTGTCCATCTCTTCTTTGATGGCAAAAAGCTGTTCCAGGCCCATATGTTCTTCGCACAAAGCATTACGATCCATGATCGCTTTAAGGTGGGAGGTATCAAGAGCCCCCTCGATCACTTGGTTCAATTTAGCCTTTATGTCTGGCCGCTCGCCATAGCGAATAGCCTCGATCAGCAAGTCTTTTAAAGAATGATTTTCAAAAGCTTCGCCCAAAATATCGAAGACGCGGCCGCCTAAAGCGGCACGCTCGATCTCCAGCTTATCGAACAGCCGCTGAAAGACTTCGCCTTCACGCGTTTCATTCGCCACCATGTTCCACAAATGGCAAACTTCTGTCTGGCCGATACGGTGAATACGGCCAAAACGTTGTTCCAGGCGGTTGGGATTCCAGGGTAGGTCGTAATTGACCATCAGATTGGCGTTTTGCAGGTTCACACCTTCGCCGGCGGCGTCGGTCGCCAGCAAAACCAGGACATCCGGATCGTTACGAAACCGTTCCTGGACTTTGCGCCGATCATCGCGGTTGACTGCTCCATGAATGACGACCACCGCATCTTGCTTGCCCAGCATACCGGTAATGCGATCATGCAGATAATTCAGGGTATCTTTGTGTTCGGTAAAAATGATCAATTTTCGCCGTGAACCGCCATTGGCGTACATTTCCGGGCGATCCTGAAGCAGGGCAGACAACTCTTCCCACTTACGATCCTGGCCAGAATGAACCACCTGTCGGGCTTTTTCTTCCAAAGCCTCCAAAATGATGATTTCAGCCTGCAATTCTTCAATCGTTCGAGCGGCAGTCGCCTGATCAACGACATTTTCGACCCATTCCTCATAATCTCCACCAGACATTTCCTCGGCGGCTTCGTCGAGGTCTTCGGGAACATCCTTATACCCATTAAATTGGGTCAATGTTTCGGCGGCATAATGGCCACGGTTGACCAGCTTTTCTTCCCGCAACCTATTTTCAAGTTTCTTCCGGCGGCGTTTTAAAGACTGATAAATCGCTTCTGGACTGGATGCCAAACGCCGTTGCAATTGCGTCAATGCAAAACCGACAGTGCCTTTACGCTTGCCGTCCAGATTGTCGGCCCGGTTCATCTCTTCCTTTACATAGTCGGTTACATCGGCATAGAGTGCCGATTCAAGTCCAGAGAGTTCGTAGTTGGCCGTATAAGCCCGTCGTTCCGGGAAAAGCGGCGTGCCGTCAAATTTGAGCAAATCCTCTTTGACCATGCGGCGCATCATGTCGGAAATATCGACCTTGTGAGCGCCCTCGCGGAACTTGCCATAAAATCGGTCACCATCCAGCAGCGACATGAAGAGTTGGAAATCTTCTTCTTTGCCGTTGTGCGGCGTGGCGGTCATCAGCAAAAAATGCCGGCAAATGGAGCCCAAGAGTTTGCCCAATTTAAATCGCTTGGTTTCGTTGACCTTGCTGCCGAAATAGTTGGCCGACATTTTGTGCGCTTCGTCGACCACGATTAAATCCCAATCGGTCGCTTGCAGCTTGTTTTGCAGCTCTTCGTTGCGTGATATCTGATCCAGCCGTGCAATCAGCAACGAGTTTTCATTAAAGGCGTTGCCAGAATGCGAGGTTTGATCCAGCTCCCGACTGAAAATCTTGAATTCCACCCCGAATTTTTCATAGAGCTCGTCCTGCCACTGCTCGACGAGACTGCCCGGCGCAACGATCAAAATACGCCTGGCGTCGGCCCGCATCAGCAGTTCACGGATAAATAGGCCCGCCATGATGGTTTTACCGGCGCCGGGATCGTCGGCCAAGACGAACCGCAATGGCTGACGGGGCAACATAGATTCATAAACGGCAGAGATTTGGTGCGGCAGCGGTTCCACATTGGACGTATGAACTGCCATCATCGGATCGAAAAGATGGGCTAGTTGAATACGATAAGCCTCAAGCCCTAATTTGAACTGATCACCAGGAGCATCAAAAGCCCAAGGTCGCCCAGCTTCAGCCAAGGAGAGATTGGGTTCATCGGTTCGAAACAGCATCCGTTCCGCTAATTTTCCATCGGCGGTTCGGTAATAGACAGTAAGCGCATGGTCGCCTACTGGCTCCGTAGTCACCACACGGACAATTTGATCTGGTTCTATTCCGCTGAGAGCGGCATCTTTATGAATGTCTTCGAGTTTCAGCACGTATGTTATGGCTCCGTTCTTTTGGCTTTTTGATCAATCAATTGAAATGTTCAGGCCATTGTCTTGCGCCATGAAATACCGCCAAGATTTGAATTTGGTTCTCTTTCACGCGATACGGCAGAATGTAAGGGGAGCCCGTAATAACTAATTCCCGCGTTCCGTCGACTCGTCCCATTCGGCCGAGAAGGGGATTATCTTGCAGTAAAACAGTGCGCTCTTTAATCAGCGAAAGCACCTTGGCTGCCGCTTTCGGACTATCCTTGGCTATATAGATAAAGGCTTGCCGCAAATCTTGTCGCGCAGGTTCGGTCCAGACAATTTTCACAAGTTTCCTTGGACTTTACCGGCGATCAAATCTTCCATTTCGCGCATCACGTCATCATGCGCGATTAATTCGCCACGCTCTGCCGCAGCGATACCTTGGGTAATTTTCTCGATCTGCCAAGCATGATGTTCAAGGTACTCCTTGAGCGCTTGATTCACTAAATAATTACGCGATCTGTCCAACGAATCGGCCAAATGATCAAGTTGATGGACAAGTTCTGATTCAGCCCTGACGGTAAATGCTTCTGTAGCCATAATTGCTACTCCGGTTTAAAGTGGTTCACCTGTAATCATATAGCATACTTTACATATTCGCTACTCTGGATTGCTATCTTTTTTCTGTTGGTATCGTAGCGAAGTTATCGAAAGACTTGGCTAACAAAAGCGAGTGCTCGCAAGCATGGGTTTATCGTTGTCCAATGTTGTTCCAAAATAATTGACAGATCGAAGTTAGAGGTATATATTTTGCCACAACACAGAACAACGGAACAACGGAGAACAACATGCGCTATACGGCTTCAAAGTCTCGCACGCAGAATCGCCCTGGGTTCAGCATTTCATTTCGTCACCCCCTACGAAACGACAGCAAAAACCGCCCCGGCCTGAAGGTAAGGCGCGGCCTCAATACGACAGACGAAGATCGGGCTGATGCCCTCGTTTCCCAAATGAACGAGCTTCTCAATGATGAAGCATGGTGGAACACCACCCGTCGCCAAGAAGCCGAAAGCCGATTTGACCCAATTATTGTCGAAGCCTTCTTCGACGACATCCAGGCAGGACAATCTGACTCGAAAGCTCTTCGTGACAGCTATCTTCCACTGCCAGGCAAGGAAGAAGACTATGCACGAGTGCTCTTCGTCGGAACGACGGGAGCTGGCAAGACCTCTCTATTGCGCCATCTAATTGGTTCCGACCCTGAAAAAGATCGATTTCCCTCTACATCCACAGCCAAGACCACAGTTTCGGATATTGAGGTCATTCCTGCCCATGGATCATTCCGAGCTGCAGTGACATTCTTCACGGAATTCCTCGTACAGGCAAACATCGAAGACTGCCTTCTAAACGCCTGCACAGCCGTATGGGAAAACGAGAGCGATGCACGGATCGCCGAACGACTCCTGAATCACCCTGATCAACGGTTTCGCCTTACTTATACACTAGGTTCTTGGCGGGAAGAGAGTAGCACCACGACCGCGCAGGACGATGACTGGTCGTTCGGCAATGAGATGGAGATTCCAACAGTAGCGGAAGATGACGAACTCGTGTCGTCAGAAGATTCCCGGAGAAACCAAGCTGCATTGACTGCCTACGTCAGGCGTGTCCATGCAATATCTGAGCCTATTATTGCTCGCACTCGTGCAGATTTTGGTGACCCTGCGGGCCTATCAGCAGAAGATGCAAGCGCTGCACTTGAGATATTCCAAGAGCAGGTAGAAGAAACATCTGAATTCTCTGACTTGGTCCACGATATTATGTCGGATGTCGTTGAGCGCTTTGAACTCTTGCCCGCTGGAGCCTTGCACCGACCTCGTAAATCGTCGCGTTGGCCAGATTATTGGACCTACGAAACAGCAGACCGAGGAGAGTTCATCCGTCAGATACGATGGTTCTCCAGTAACTATGCGCAATCCTTTGGGCGATTGCTTACGCCACTGGTTGATGGTATCCGTATAACCGGCCCCTTGTTCCCTGAATTTTCAGCGATGAAGCAAAAGATGGTTCTGTTAGACGGCCAGGGCCTCGGACATACCGCCGACTCATCTGCCAGCGTTACTACGCACATTACTCGCAAATATTCGGAGGTAGACGTCATCCTACTGGTCGACAATGCTGAACAGCCGATTCAGGCAGCCGCCCAGGCAGTGCTTAGATCAGTTGCATCAAGCGGAAACTATGGAAAGCTTGCAATTGCCTTCACGCATTTCGATCAGGTAAAAGGGGCTAATTTGCCCACCATCACGGAGAAGCGTGCCCATGTTATGGATTCTGTTGGCAATTACCTTAATAATCTCCGCGACATATTAAGCTCATCTGTAGTTTCGGCCATGGCCCATGTATTGGAAAAACAATCATTCATGCTGGGAGGACTCCATGCCGCGAACGCGAAACTGCCACGGGGTGTTGTCTTAGAGCTGGAACGCTTGATCACGTTTTTCAGCATTTCGATTGAGCCACCAATTCTTCCGGAGGCATATCCGATATACGATCCAACTGGAATCGCATTCGCCGCACAAAAAGCCACGGACAAATTCCAGAAACCTTGGGTCGCACGACTAAACCTGGGATATCACAGCGGGATTGCTTCCGAGCATTGGACTCGTATTAAGGCGCTAACACGCCGGATAGCCGGTGAACTCGATGTGGAGTATGACACTCTGCGGCCTGTGGCGGATTTAGTCGCAAGAATGACCGAAGAGATTTCTAACTTCCTCGACAACCCGATCTCATGGACACGACCTCCCAAATCTGAGGAAGAAGCACAGGAAGCAATTTCTGCGGTTCGTCGGACCGTCTTTTCCGCGCTTCACGATGTCATGCTGAGGCGCCTCGTAAATAATTACCTAGCGGACTGGCGAACTGCGTATAGCCGTTCCGGAAAAGGCTCCGCGCATCGGCGCGCTGTTGACATGAAAACGATCTATGAATCTGCTGTCCCTATTCCTGGAACAGTAAATTCAGAACCTGCAATTGCTTTGTTACGAGAAGTGCGCGGCATCGTTTGCAATGCAATCGAAGCCAGTGGTGGTCAACTACGCCTAGAAACAACAACCTGACCGGTGAACGCCAAAGAAAAACCACTCATAGCTGATCGACGGTTTCAAACGCAAGCCGTTACACTTAGCGTACTATTTTTTCCGAATTCTGCGACCGCCCTCATGAAAGAAGATCAAATACGAGGGGCTGCCCTGGGCCGCCTACCATTGTTTTGAAACGATGCGCTCCACGTTGAGTGCAATATTCGAAAATTTGGGCGGCAAATATCGGATTAATATCCAAAATGGGAACTACTTGACATTCCCAAATAGGGAATGTATATTAAAGCCCATTATGGGAACAGTAGATAATTTTTATGCAACTGGTCGGTCTAATCAAGCTGGATGCTTTCAAACAATTGCATGCGGATTCGCGTGGCCCTCTGGATGCATGGCAGACCGAAGTTGAAAAGGCCAAATGGATTGGTCCTCAAGATATTAAAAACAGGTACCCCAATGCTAGCTTCCTAGCTGACAACAGAGTGATTTTCAACATCAAGGGCAATACTTACCGCT
>Ga0208625_100139_pt1 | contig 18117 bp, 12 predicted proteins | sample LakWasMeta8_HOW4_2_FD_183858 | JGI IMG/M metagenome (GOLD analysis project Ga0208625, IMG submission 183858) | Freshwater sediment methanotrophic microbial communities from Lake Washington under simulated oxygen tension - Sediment Metagenome... | ecosystem: Environmental > Aquatic > Freshwater >... | reverse complement strand
CGGGAACCGGCACGATGCCTTGCGATGCATTGTCGACCAGGGACACGATCACATGAACATGCGTATCCGGCGTAGCTGCGGCATGGGACGGCAATGCCGTAGCAAACAGCGCAGGGACTAAACAAAGCGAGCGTAGGGTTTTCATGGGTAGGAACCCTCCAGAGGGTAGAGAATTTGATTGAACATAGCTTTTGAATAGAGGGCGTCAATTCAGTCTATGCATTGCCAAGGATGCAATAGCCGCGGTTAGACATTCCTGGATCGACAAAATTCCGTGTGATGCTTTCAGGGAAACGGTTATGGTGTAATAAGCTGACACGGATTCCCCCTCAACTCGGCCCGTCGATCGAAGGCAGACATTTGATCTACAAAACTACCTTGCCGCCTGAGGAATCAGTTTGCGGAACAGGCCATCCAGCCCCCATCCGATGATTATCCCAAGCCCATCTGCAAACAGGTCTGCCCATTCTGCAAAGCGGTCGGGCGTGAACGACTGTAAGACTTCGATCAGTCCCGCATAAAACAGCAAGCCAATGAACACGGCCGGCTTACGCCCCGGATAGCCTTGACGCCCTAAGATAGTCAAAATGGCAAAAGCGAGGAGGTGGTTTAGTTTGTCCCAACCCGTCGTGGGCATTTCGGGGCCGGCAGGCATTAAAGCCAGGAATAGGATGGCGATGAGGCTGGTCCAGAAAATGAAGCTCCAGCGACCTGTTGAGATAGTCATGGGGAATGTAAAGATAATGAAAAAGATGATTTTCAATTATGTCATAGATAGGGACAAAGTCTGGAAAAATGGCATAGAGAATGAAAAAATTTTGCTTGGATGCCGGCCGTATCCAGCCCGGTTGCGTCTTAATCCTTTTCCTCGTACAAACCCTCCTTGATTGCCGATATAGTAGCGGATCATCGAGATGTTCGCGCCGGCCTTTTCCGCGATCATGCGGGTCGTGATTTTGTGGTAGTCGTCGGATAGGAAACTGTCGAGAGCGGCTTTGAGCAGTTGTTCGCGCACGGGATCGGAAGCGGGTCTCCGGGGAGCTATGCATCGCCTTCTCCAATAGCTGAAATAAAAGGGAGATTAAGCAGAGATAGGGTAGGTGCCTCCAGCAGTTTCGTCAATCAAATTGAGGATGTTGATTGACCGAAACTTTACTGTTCAAGAGTGCTGATACAGGGATGATGACATCGCCTTTGGCACATTGCGTTGATTCAAACGAGCCCGGGGTTTTTCGGGCAAAAAAAAGCCCAACCGTGACCGGTTGGGCTTGGTTGATCCGGTGGAGACACAGTGAGAACTGTCACCCATTAATAATTACCTCATACATCCATATTTGATCGTTCCCTCGCTCCAGCGTGGGAATGCAGCCAAAGACGCTCCAGCGTCCCGTTTCGTTAGATCCAGGGATCGATCCCAATCAATCCCGACTGTCCGAGATAATTCCGTGCGCTCGAATATCGCCAATGCTCGGGCAAGTCCACGTACCCGCGTTTCACCGGGTTTTGATGGATATATTCCAGTTTTTCCCGCATCACGGATTCACTGAAGACCATTTCGGCATGGGAGCCTTCCTGCCAGAACTGGTATTCCCGGTCGTGCTTGTGCGCCCGTTTCGAAAATCGCAAGCGGGCCAGAAGACGCTCCGTCTTGCGCGCCTCCAGCAGTTCGATGAGCCGGGCGGCCGTGAAGGATTTAAAGCTGCTCAAGCATTTGTCCAAACGCGGAGCCTGGGCCACGAAGTGCAGATGATTTTCCAGAATTACATAGCCGAAGAGCCGCAACCCCTCGTTCGCGCGTTGATGGGACCCGCTATCAAGCAGGATTTGAACCGAATCCGGACGGGTGAAGATGGGGAGCCACTCGTCGACCGTGCAGGTCAGAAAATGGGGCTTATCCGGCTCCAGTATCTCATAGCGGCTTCTGCCCATATGCGCTCTCCTTCAAATAGGGACGCAGGAGCGTCCTTGGCTGCATTCCCACGCTGGAGCGTGGGAACGATCCGACAACACAATAAAATTGTCGGGTGACTGAATTAGTGAAAAATGGTCGATTGATTTTAAAGTGATATTTCATTATTTGTGTCACACATCATACCGACTCTTGACACAAAAAATGAAAAGTTCCGAATTTTGCGCCACTATTATTGAAAATTTAGCACCTTTCATTCTGACAGAGCATGTTCGGCCAGTTGCTGACATCGACGTTTCGTCCCGTTCTGGCGGCAATACAAGGCATACCTGCCTATCAGGTTGGCACTGTTTGCGCTAAGCTCCGGTACGGGCTGCATGTTGCAAAGTGAGAACACACCCTATGCCATTCCTTGAGTACCTATCAGGGCGCGGACAAGCCTACTTATCTGACATACTCATTGGACGATTTCACCTCCTTTTCACCCGTTCAACGTCACGCAGTCGCGGCAAGCTGCTCTACCGTCTCCTCCAACGGGCTTTGCTCGTGGAGCGGGTTTCAGAGCATGAACTCAAAGCCGTTATCCCTATGGTGGAAGACGAGGCCTTCGATGGCCTGGAAGCTTGCATCTTCAACTACAAGATTTAGTGGACACTTGAGCCAACCGGATATACCCTTAGTTTATATAAACCCCCTATGAATCAAACATCATCGAAGAAATTGCTTTGAATTTATTAACTTTACCATTTGTAGGTTATCAATGAACAAGTGCCAATATTTTCTCCTGTCGATCTTTTGTTATTTTATTATTGCTACTGCATCACGGGCGGCAGAAAATGTTTTTTGCGATCCTACGCTCGCCCAAGTAAAGGACACTCCGAACGGTTATCGTGAGCGAGGCGACCGCTGTGAAGGTATCTATTTCAAAGAAGTCAGCGCCGCAACACTCACGATCGCTTCATTCACAGAATCCTTCGAGGATTATGATCCTAGTAATCTTAAACCCATTTTGGTTGACTGGGATACATTACCAAACGGTGCTGAACTCCGATTGCGAGCCCAAGGGCTAAAGCGGCGACTATACTATCGCATGGATACTGTAATTTCATCAGACAACCACTCTTATAGTTGGCGACCAGAGCTGCTTTCAGCCTTGAATATTCGGAAAAATGATTTAGGTATTGTTGGTATAGTGAGACAAGCTAATAACCAGCGGAATGTTTATGTTCCTCTTCGACTCCACCAGAAGGGGAATGTAACGCTCTCAGGCAACTACAGCCTGGTTTTGTTACCAGGTGTCGAATTGCAAGAAGTCTATATCACCCTTGAAAAAATAGGTCAAAATGGGCAGCCGGAAAAGCCATTGAAAGACGGTGAGAAACTTGGTTATGGATACTATCCTGCTGAAAGAGGTATCGATATTCCACTTTCCGGTCTTGCAACAGCCGGTCTTTATCATTTGGAAATCGGATCTACCCTGCGCTTCGGCGGGACATCAACCATTGAACTTTGGTTTCAGCATCAGGGGAACAACACTTAATGCCGCGCGCCGAGCATAAACTTCGCGCTCTTCTGCGCCGCAAGGTACTGGAGTTGAGTGACAAGGTTATCAAATCAAATGGATATGTAACCGCTCAATCGGAGGAAAGCTTAACCCGCCTGGCTAGATTGGTTGAACTGGTTGATGCGACAGGATCACATCCTCCCTCAAAGCGATGGCCTATGGTTGCGGCTTTTGCCATTTCTCTCGTGATTGTAAGTGTATTGCTTTATGCCCGCGTTGCGGAAATGGAAGTTGAACTCCAACTGACATTGTCTGAAGTTGGTTTTGAAATATCAGGCGATCACTTACTGACTCAGCGAATCCCTCTAGTATCTATCGGTGTTACAGGCATACGCGAAATCCAAGTGCCGCGCTCCCGCTTTAAGGGTGCTTACACCCGCATGACGGATGATCCAGATGGATTATCCGCGCGTGTGTCAGTCGCCGAGTCGCATGGTGATGTTAAAGGTATGATGAGTCTAGCCCCTTTGGCATTCAGTGGAGGTACGAAGATACGCATAATACGAAGTGGGATGCCAAACCAATTCATACTGACGTTGGCTGATACAGATGCTGTGATTAATCTTGATGTAACGTACACCGTTAATTTAGGCTGGACGAACTCAGCGGAAGAAAAATTGGAGCTTATCGGTCCAAAATTGATAACCATGAAATCAGCTAAAGAGAGTTTGGAGATGGATTTCCAGACCGTTACAGGAGGGTTATTTTCTCCCAGTGTCGCTATTTCCAACCTGTCCTTGTTATCTGTAGATCGATTCCAGGATGCAGAACACACTTTGGTGAGACAGATGTCCACCATCATCTCTGGAACCATCTTCATGGAATCAATGAACAGCGAGTCTTTTCCACTGAGACACGGTGAGCTCATTCAGTTCAGAAAGATTCAAGGCGAGATAAGAAATCTGACTGTGCAGGACGATAAAATTACCTTGAATTTTCATGGGCAGGTTACCGGGTTGACGAGTGGCACAGGAGAAAACAGGCGCAGTCTTATGCCAAGTTATTTAGAATGGCTACATGCCAATCATGGATTGTCCTTATTTTGGGGAGCAGCTTTATATTTGTTCGGGCTGATTATCACTTTTAGCAGATGGTGGGGAGAGATATTATGACGAGTATATTTAGGTGCTTCTTAGTTGGATTAATGTTTTTTTCCACAACCCAAAGAGGCTTGACATCTGAAAGAGAAGAACTCGAGATTGACAGAATCACTGACGCTGTTGTCGTAATTTCGGCTGAGGGCGAATCAACGACTTGGGGAACTGGGATCGTGTTCGCCAGAACCAAAGACGACGCTTACATAGTCACAGCAAATCATGTAGTGCGCCGAGGAGCCACGGAAATACCTAATCTTCGCGTTAAATTCAGATACTATCAGGATAAACCCTTATCGGCTAAATTGTTGGAGAAATTCGATTCACAGCTAGATATTGCGGTCTTGCGTGTCTCGGGATTAAAGAAACAAGGCATCGATTGCTCGGCATTACCCGTAGACGTGCTCACAAACAGCAAAAAAATTGCACGGGGAGATCTTGTCATCCCAATCGGGAACCCTAACGGCATGTCCTGGATAATTCCGGTAAAGAGTGAGCCTGTAGCCCAAACGGGTGGAAATGAGATTACCTTTCAATCGACATTGATAAGCCAGGGCCATTCTGGAGGAGCTTTGATTGGTAATCAAGAAAGTGCTGGGGCCAGAATTATTCATAGAGGTATTGTGGGAGCTATCACTAAAGATCAGCCCCCTTATGGAATGGCAATTAATTTCACGGCCGTTGCAGAAAGACTCCAAGCTTGGGGTTACCCATTTCAACTCTCAGAAGCAGTCAAATCATATGAGTCAATGGATTATTTTTATTTTAGCGAAAAAAGTAAAGACGACCTACCACCTTACTTTTTGCACGATTATTTAGCTACCAAATTTTCACATTGGCAAACGAATAATTATAAAGGCTACCCCAACCTAAAAGACACTATAAAAGAGATGCTCGATAAAGATCCCTGCTTAGTAAATTCTAAAGGGATTGTTGTAGGATGGGGAAACGAATGGCACATGAGTACTCCGCTAGATCTTCTTGTTGAGGAATATTTTCAGTCTGGTGGTTTTTATAGCGATAATGTAGAAGACATAGAGGATACAATTAAACTACTACTTCAAGCTGGAGCCAATCCCAACTTCACCCATCCAGGCTATCGTTCAGTTATGAACTATGCTCTTGCAGTGGAAGCTAGAACTACTCATGTCTCAAAATCTGTACAAGACGCTGACCATTTACGAAAAATACACGAAAGGGCTGTCTGGCTCATTAAGCTTTTTCGCGAATACAGCGAAATCGATTAAAAAGGGCGACGGTTTTGTAACTTCACCCAGATAATCCCGATTATAAATATACCCATTTATTATTCAACTCACGATTAGTCGACGACATTGAAAGAATATCAGGTATAGAGACGGTATCTGGGTTCAAGTCTTGCAATCTAACAACTAGATGCTGATTTGAACGACAGGTATGCGTCTGACTGCAGGCACTAAGGGTCGAAGCATCGAGGTCAGAAATGGGTCGATGTCTGCCTATCGTACGTTAGTATTTTATCGATAGTATGGGTTTATGCCGCCTAGATATGTTGGGTTTGGTTCGGAATGCGAGCTGGGTTGATGTGCTGGAACAACTTGCACAAAAGCCCCAATGAGTCATGACTCACGTGACACAATTACTATATTGATAGTGACGGTTCCTAATAAACACACTGGAGCACGTTTCAAACGTGCAAAAACGAATTTTATCCGCAGATTTTGAGGATAATTGATACATCTAGGAATTGGTTGGTGTACATTAGGAACCGCAAATACACAAGAGGGTATCGAAGTTTTGCCATCTTTTGAACAACATCGGCATCAAATATTTCCAGTCAATAGACCAGGTGATTGCACCAAAAAGCGTTCATAAAATTTTCACTGTTCCGGTTGATTTCATGGCTTTCGCAGTGTTTGTATGGAAATTTCAAGGATATAGCTCGGCTCGCCGATAAAAATACTGCCGACTTCCATCGATCATTGGTCCCGAAATAGGCCGCACAGGCAGCCGGTGTTTTTCAAGACAGTTGTCGCAAAAATCATGCTGCTTTCTTCAAGTTTTCCCGTGTCGTCTTGTCGGGGTTGAGGGCAACGGGGCCGATAGGATTCCAGTTGCGTGTGTCCTTTGACCAGCGCTCCGGGTGTTTGACTTTAGCAGCGGCATAGACCTCGCCCCGTTTGGCCAGGATGGCCTTGTCCTGTCCACGGTGGCGTTGTGCTGGGTGTCTTAATTAATGAAAAACGATCCATTGATTTTTAAGTGGAATTCCATTATTTGTGTCACACACCATACCAACTTTTGACGCAAAAAATGAAAAATTCCGGATTTTGTGCCACTAATAGTGAAAAATTTTGCAGAGTCTGCAAATAATTTTTGTTGGGAAGGCTTGACGCTGGTGGGAATAGTGACGATACTGCAAGTGCAACCAAGGAGTGTCGTTCGGCATTCCATCCAGCGGGGCAAGCCGTAAGGTTTGTCCCGTTTTTACATTTGAACCTCCTCTTTTTTACATCTTTTGAGTCGATAAGCTTTGCCTGACGCAATGCTTGCTTTTGCTCTGCTTTCATTCTGACCACATATATCTGTTCCAACTCAATAAAAAACCAGACTCCTATAAGGTCATCTGGTTTTCTAAGGTTTAAGTGAAAATTTAACGGTAGGTGAAATAGCCAGATTTTTTCACTATCTATGTCACTATTTTTTCACTAATTTGGCACATTTTTCATTAATTGTGGCATTCGACATGTCAGATCTCATAATTTCTTATATCAAAATGTCTATACAATTCAATGGTTTTAAAAAATTATGAGATTTCGATATCCTCAAAAAATCTCATAATTACATGCAAAAATCTTAGAAAATCTCACAATTAATTAAATTTATAAAAATTTTATAAATATCAATAATATATGAGTGTTATAATCAAAACCTCCACCGATTCCGGTACAAACCCAGCCAGATTTTGAACACCGGAGACTTGTTAAAGCATATCAGATGCCTGTCCTTCAGCGCATGACTGTACAGCTGCGACAACACTTGGGGCAGCGACTTAGGCTTCGTCGAAACCATGAAAAATTGAACGTCAGCTATCGAGATAGGCTTGCTGAAATCGGCGAATTCGCAGTTTCGGCCATTACCTGCCAGCCGGGGTAGTTATCCAATTTTGACAGTTTAGGCATCCTTTGGTCCAAGCGACCGTCAGGTATTCGGCGAGCAAATTGACGTAATAACTACGTCACCCCGACCAACAAGAGACAGTCACCAAATCGAAAACTCAACTTTCTGAAAGTTCGCTCTAAACAAGTAACCTGATGGCCATGAAAACACAATGTTTCACGGGGGTACATGAGAGATGGGCCTTGTTACCTCGGCCCATCTTCAACGTCTTGGCAATAAATATTCTTGCCGTTCGACGAAAGGGTTTACATCTGACGATGCATTGCCGCCATACTCAAATTGGCCTCGGCGGCCTTCTCATAAGCATTAATTAGCACTCGGCAGTGGCTGATCAGAGTATCGGCCTGCTTGCCATAAATATAACTTTTGAGTGCAGCCGACCCTCAGTAGTCATTTAGGTATTCGCTTACTGTCAGCATTTAATTCTTCATCTGACGATCATCGCTAAGCCTTAATTCTGCTTGACCTTCCAATTATGTAAACCTTTAGATTGATGCCTCCGGATGGTATCTTAGGTAAGGTGGCTATCCAGGATTAAAATTTGAATGATTTTTTAGGAGGTTGAAATGGAATCACATTCGATAGCCAATCAGAAAACCGCGCATGCCTATAACTCCGCCGCCGATTTATTCGATCACCCGGCCAACACATTTTGGAGTCGTTTTGGCAATAACACCATTGAGCGACTAGGATTAAGGAAAGGAGACAAGGTATTGGATGTTTGTTCTGGAACCGGCGCTTCAGCCTTACCGGCTGCACGTATGGTCGGCTCAGATGGCCGGGTAGTTGCGGTCGATTTGGCAGAAAAACTGTTGGCTCGGGCAGCCGAAAAAGCCCAAGCCGATGGTCTTGAGAACCTGGAATTTCGGGTCGATGATATGCTTGCTTTAGGTTATCCGGATGGTTATTTCGATGCCGTCGTTTGCGTGTTTGGGATCTTTTTCGTGCCTGATATGGTCGCTGCGGTCAGGGAATTGTGGCGCCAAGTCCGGCCAGGCGGGCGGTTGGCGATTACGACCTGGGGACCGGATTTATTCGAGCCTGCCAACACCTCGCTTTGGCAAGCCATTCGCCAACAACGCCCTGAACTCTATAAAGACTTTAACCCTTGGGATCGCATCTCCACACCTGAAGGACTATTGAAGATGCTGGCCGAAGCGGGTTTAACCGAAGTGCACATTTTTGCCGAAAACGCGACTCATACCCTGTCTGAGCCTGAGGATTGGTGGACATTGGCGATGGGGAGTGGTTATCGGGGCACCTTGGATCAGCTAAATGGAGAGCAGCTACAGAAGGTGAAACAGACCAATCTCGACCAATTAGTGAGTCAGTCGGTTACCGATATTTCAGCTAATGTAATTTATGCCGTCGTCGATAAACCTGTCGTTTAGAGCCTTGCATCTTTCTAATTATCGATTTTTTTCAATAAATGCCGGGAACTAAAAAAGCAAAAAAATCGCTTGACCTTCCCATCGTGGTAAGCCGAATACTTTGATCACAGTCAATTACATCAGGGGACTTGATCATGAAAACCCATAATTCCAGCCAGTTGGCCGATCGTTCGGTTTACTTGTCGATAGAAGGCATGACCTGCGCGTCCTGTGCAGGGCGTATCGAAAAAGCGCTGAACAAAATTCCAGGCGTGCAGGAAGCTAGCGTCAATTTAGCCACGGAAAGTGCCGTTGTCCGTAGCGACGGCTCAGTGGATGCCGACATACTGATAAGTGCGGTTGTGGCGACCGGTTATCGCGCGACCGTCAAGCTGGATCGGTCGGTAAATAACCCAAGGCCGCAAGACGGACTGCCGGTAATAATGTCGGCTTTATTGTCGCTGCCGTTACTGGCGCCGATGCTACTCGAGCCTTTCGGTACTCAAATGGCACTGCCGGGCTGGTTGCAACTGGGCTTGGCGACGCTGGTCCAGTTCGTATTAGGAGCGCGTTTTTACCGGGCTGGCTGGAAAGCGCTGAAAGCCGGTGCCGGCAATATGGATTTGCTAGTAGCTCTGGGTACGAGTGCGGCATACGGTTTGAGCGTTTACCAATTGACAAGCCCGACTGACGGCATGGCGCCACATCTGTATTTCGAGGCGTCAGCGGTGGTGATTAGCTTGGTATTGACCGGCAAATGGCTGGAGGCGTGGGCTAAACGGCAAACGGTTTCGGCGATCACGGCTTTACAAGCGCTACAGCCGCAAGTCGCTCGCGTCAAACGCGGTGCTCGGGAACAGGAAATTGGGATTGAACAGGTCAGCGTCGGTGACCTAGTCGTCGTCCGACCTGGTGAGCGCATTGCGGTCGATGGCACCATCGCCGACGGCCGCAGCCATATCGACGAATCAATGGTTACCGGCGAAAGTATGCCCATCGCCAAACAAGCCGGCGATAAGGTGACCGGCGGCGCCATCAACGGTGAAGGTTTGTTGCTGGTACATACCGATGCGGTCGGCGCGGAAACTTCATTAGCAAAAATGATTCGCTTGATCGAGAACGCGCAATTAGCCAAGGCGCCGATTCAGCATTTGGTGGATAAGGTCAGCGCATGGTTCGTGCCGTTGGTACTAACCATTGCCTTGATGACCTGGCTGGGTTGGTGGTTGCAGGGTGCCTCCATGGAAACCGCGATTATCAACGCCGTGTCGGTCTTGGTGATTGCTTGTCCTTGTGCGTTGGGCTTGGCAACGCCCGCCGCGCTGATGGCCGGCACCGGCATTGCAGCCCGCCACGGAATTTTGATCAAAAACCCCGAAGTGCTGGAAACCGCCCATCGCATTACCACGGTCATTTTTGACAAGACTGGAACCTTGACACAAGGAAAAGCTTACCTGGTCGAAGCCCTGCCGTTGGGTATCGACCGCGAACGCTTGTTGCAGCTGGCCGCTTCGCTGCAAACGGGTAGCGAGCACCCTTTGGCAAAGGCCGTGCTCAAAACCGCAAATGAGTTACAGATCCAAACCTTGCCGGTAGCTACCGTCACAGCCTTGCCTGGACGTGGGTTGTCCGGGCGAGTCGGTAGTCTAGAATTGCGTTTTGGCAATAGCCGTTTGATGTCGGAATTGGGCGTTGATCTGGGTGCGCTAGCGGAACGCGCTCGTAGCTTGGAGCTTGCCGGCAATACCGTGTCCTGGCTGGCGATGGCCGCACCGCAAAAACGCTTGCTTGGCATGATGGCCTTTGGCGACCGCCTCAAATCGACGGCGTATCCTGCCATCAAACAATTGCAGGAATTGAATATCCAAACCGTATTGTTGAGCGGTGATAATCGCGGCAGCGTCAAAGCAGTCGGCCAGGCTTTAGGCATCAGCGACATCGTCGCCGAGGTATTGCCGGCGGATAAGGCCTACCATGTGGAATTGCTAAAACAGCAAAACCACCATGTGGCAATGGTTGGCGACGGCATCAACGATGCGCCGGCACTGGCGGCCGCCGACGTCGGCATTGCCATGGCGACCGGCACCGATATCGCGATGCAGTCCGCCGGCATTACGCTGATGCACGGCGACCCGATACTGGTAAGTGCCGCACTCGATATTGCACGGCGAACCTACCGCAAAATCCGGCAAAATTTGTTTTGGGCGTTTAGTTACAACCTCGCGGCCATTCCATTGGCTGCACTGTGTTTACTCAACCCGCAACTGGCCGGCGCGGCGATGGCATTCAGTTCGCTGAGCGTGATTGGCAACGCCTTATTGCTGAGGACTTGGAAACCCGCCGGCTTCGTGCAATCTGTGAGGCATTAACCGAACCTACTTGCGGGCGGCGAACTGGCCGTCCGCAACGCCGTGTCCACCCATGTTGGAGAGTGATCGATGAATATCAGCCAAGCTTCGAAAATGACTGGCGTATCCGCCAAAATGATCCGTCACTACGAAAGTATCGGACTGATCAGAAAAAGCGTGCGCACCGTATCGGGCTACCGGACCTACAACGACACCGATTTGCAGGTGTTGCGGATGATCAAACGAGCTCGGGGCCTGGGGTTTTCGCTGGACCAAATCCGCGATCTGGTTTCGCTGTGGCAAGACCCGGCGCGGGCCAGCGCCGACGTCAAAGCGCTGGCTCAATCCCATGTCGACGATTTGAATCGACGCATTGCCGAATTGACCGAAATGCGCGACATTCTGGCCCGGTTGGCGCAAACCTGTAGCGGCGACAATAAACCGGATTGCCCGATTATCGATACATTGGTACTCGGCCAGCAACTGGTTTAAAGCTGTTCAATCCCTCGGTTCTGGTTCTGTCCGGTAAAACAGTCGGGTAATTCAGGGTAATTCACATTTACTAGGGTGAATAAAAAGGTGTCCCGAATTAAGTATGGCAAAGCAATTGATCAGCCGTTGTAAACTCTACACATGCCATTACAGCGAAACTTCTAATTGTCTCTTAAGGCCTATTGGGTGAGGTTGGCAATGGCTGCTTTGTAGACCTCTAGTTCGCAGATTCTTGATTTGGCCGTCTGGCCGCTTTGGAGAAACGCGACAGGCAGGAAAGGGTCGTTTTTCCCCTTTCAATTCTGACAGGGCAAGTTCGGCCATTTTGAGACACTCAGAACACCGAAAAATTGAGTCATTTAAAGGCCGGTATTTTTTAGAAAGCAGCCGCCGCAATCATTGGTGAAAGTTAAACATCAAAGAATGGACAGTGGCCCGGATTTTCCAGGCGAACTTCAGGGTGCATGGGGCAGGTTAAATATTTTCGGGGGCGCTTTTTGTCATTTTATTACCTTCCTTCAGACAAGTTTGCCCTCCCTGACTAAGATAACAGCACGTACAACTGAATAGGGGATGGTAACATTCCCATCCCCTTGCTCGTGCGAAGCGTTACATCTGGCGATGCAGCTTTGCCATGCTCAAGTTTTCCTCGGCAGCATTTTCATAGACATCAATCAGCCTTTGGCAATGCGCTTTTAAATCTTGCGCCTGTTTACCGTAGAGATAGCTTTTTGACTCATATTGGCTAAGAAGTTTTTTGTGCTCATCAACTTTAGCCTGCATTTCTTTCGCCGCCTCCTCATAGTGTTCTGCCAGGGCCTCATGGTCGGCTTTGGTTTGGGCATTTTGTACGGCTTGAGCCATATCCATCGGATGCGGATTCCTCTCGGCGCAAGCGGCCAGTAAACCAAGAGTGAAAAGCAGGGTAATCAGTAATTTTGTTTTCATGAGTTTTCTCCAGAGTAATTCAAAATAGTTAAAAGCACATCGTTTTTTCAGATTGTTAATTTATGATCAGTTTTATCTCCTATAGCTCATCGATTGATGAACAAAAAGGAACATCAACCCAATCTGCGCAACAGGAGTTTAAAGCACGAATAATGCCATGTATCATGAATCAATAAGTTAGGTATTTTTTCAAGCCTATCTGCACAATATGTGTGCATGATAATTCACGAACGCACCCTCTTAGCGCAACCCCAATAGCATCTATTAGTTGGCACCTCCGCGCTCGCGCTCTTCCTGGAACTGCAAGACCAAACTGTAAATAACCGGGAATACCAAAAGACTTAATATCAGTACTGTCAGCATGCCGCCCATCGCAGGGGCAGCGACGCGCTGGGTCATATCGGCGCCGGTACCGGTGGACCACATAATGGGGATTAGGCCCACGATGTTGGCAAGGGAGGTAATCGCTACCGGTCTGACACGTAGTGCGGTGGCAGCTTCGGTAACGGCTCTGATTTCGTCGCCGGTCAACGGCGCCTGTTTTTGCTCCCGCAGTTTGGCTATTTCAATATCGATAAAACTCAGCACCATGACCCCGGTTTCGGCGGCTGTGCCGGCGAGGGCGATAAAGCCGACATAGACAGCAATCGACAGATTGAACTCGAGCCAGTACACCAGCCAGATGCCGCCCACGAGGCTGAAGGGGATGGTCAGCATCACGAGGGCCGGTTCGGTGATATTGCGGAAAGCGGAATACAACAGGATAAAAATTAGCAGTAGCGTGAGCGGTACGACCGTACGTAACCGTTCCGCCGCGCGTTCCATGTATTCGAACTGGCCTGACCAGGAGACAGTATAACCGGCGGGGAGTTTGACACGTTCGGCCAGCGTTTTTTTGGAGAGGGCGACAAATCCGCCGATATCGGATGTCTTGATATCCACATAGATCCAGGCATTGGGTTTTGCATCTTCGGTTTTAATCACATCCGTACCGCGTGTGAATTTAATATCAGCCACTAGGGTCAACGGTATCTGGCTACCCGTGGGCGTAGGGATCAATACGCGCCGCAATGCCACCAGATTGTCACGCAGATCACGCGGATAGCGCAGATTGACCGGATAACGCTCCAACCCTTCAACGGTTTCGGTGATGTTCATGCCGCCAATGGCGCTTTGAATCACATCCTGGACATCGCCGGTGGTCAGCCCATAACGCGCCGCCGCTTCCCGATTAATATCGAAATCCAGAAAATAGCCGCCCACAGCCCTGTCCCCATAGGCTGACAGCGTTTCCGGCAAAGTTTTCATTACTTGTTCAATTTGCAGCGATAGGGCCTGCAAAACGTTCAAATCGGGTCCGGAAACCTTGATACCTACCGGCGTTTTGATGCCGGTCGACAGCATGTCGGTACGATTTTTAATCGGCATGGTCCAGGTATTGGCCAAGCCCGGAAAATGAATGGCCTTGTCCATTTCATCCATCAGTTGCCGGGTGGTTTTGTCAGGATCAGGCCACTGCGCTTGGGGTTTGAGTTGAACGGTCGTTTCCACCATCATCAACGGGGCTGCATCAGTTGCCGTTTCCGCCCGGCCGATCTTGCCGAACACCCGCTGTACTTCGGGAAATGTTTTCAGCATTTTGTCGGTCTGCTGCAATAGTTCCCTGGCTTTGGTGATCGAGATACCGGGAAACGTAGTCGGCATGTATAACAGATCGCCTTCATACAAAGGCGGCATGAACTCGCTGCCTATCCTGGATAACGGATAGAGCATGGATGCCATCAATAGCACAGTCAGTATTAACGTCACCGCTCGCCAACGCATCGCCAGCTTCAAAACAGGCGAGTGAATGAAGTGCAAAAAACGGTTAATCGGGTTACGCTGTTCAGGAATGATCTTACCGCGGGCAAAATAACCCACCAACACCGGCACCAGCGTGATCGTCAAGATCGCTGCTGCCGCCATCGCGTAGGTTTTGGTAAATGCTAAGGGACTGAACAGACGCCCTTCCTGCGCCTCCATGGCGATAATGGGCAGGAAGGAAACGGTAATAACCAAGAGCGAGAAAAAAAGGCCGGTCCCCACTTCCCGTGAGGATTCGCCGATGACCTGCCAGTGTTCTGTTGAGGTCAGTTTAGCCTGTTTCTTTTCAGTGGCTGCCGCCAAATGTTTGTGGGCATTTTCCACCATCACCACAGCGCCGTCGACCATATCGCCAATGGCGAGGGCAATGCCTCCCAGAGACATGATATTGGCGTTTAGGCCTTGCCATTTCATCACGATGAAGGCCATCAGAATACCCAGCGGCAGTGTGATAATAATCACTAACGACGAACGCAGATGCAGCAGAAACAGGGCGACCAGGCTGCAAACAATGATCAGTTCCTGAGTCAGCGCCGAATTCAGCGTGTCTACTGCACGTTCAATCAAACTGCCACGGTCATAAACGGTGACGATTTCAACTCCTTCCGGCAAGCCTTTTTTGAGTTCGTCCAGCTTTTTGCGCACATCTTCAATGGTCGCCAGGGCGTTTTCGCCAAAGCGCATAATCACCACACCGCCGGCCACTTCGCCTTCGCCATTCAGCTCCACGATGCCCCGGCGCAGTTCCGGGCCAATCTGGATATGTGCGACATCCTGCAAGCGTATCGGCGTGCCGTTGGTATCGACACCCACCGGGATGGTTTTGATATCGGCGATGGATTTGATATAGCCCAAGCCCCTGACCATATATTCGGTTTCACCCATTTCGAACAATCGTCCGCCGACATCATTATTGGAACGTTTGATGGCGGCGATTACGGTGGATAACGGAATTTCATAGGCTTGCAAAACATTAGGATCGATTTCCACCTGATATTGCTTGACGTAACCGCCCACGGAAGCCACTTCCGAAACCCCGGGAACGGTCTGTAGTGGATAGCGTAAATACCAGTCCTGAATCGAGCGCAGCTGCGCCAGATCATGTTTTCCGGTTTTATCCACCAACGCGTATTCGTAAATCCAGCCGACCCCGGTGGCGTCAGGGCCTAAGGTCGGCGTGACGCCTTGCGGCAGCCGGCCTTTTACATAATTGAGGTATTCCAGCACGCGCGACCGCGCCCAGTAGATGTCGGTGCCATCTTCAAAAATGACATACACGAACGACAGACCGAAGAAGGAATAACCCCGCACCACCTTGGCATGAGGCACTGCCAGCATGGCCGTGGTTAAGGGATAGGTAATCTGGTCTTCCACCACCTGCGGCGATTGATCGGCATAATCGGTAAAGACAATGACCTGCACATCGGACAGATCCGGTATCGCATCCAGCGGTATGTTTTTAAAAGACCAAAGCCCTGCCACCACCAGGATAATCGCGCCCAGCAGCACCATAAATCTGTCTTTTAAGGCGCTGTTGATGATGAAATCAGTCATGTTGATGCGCTCCCTGTTCCATGGGCAACGGCTCCGCTTCGGGTTTTTGCGGCGCCGAAGGCTCCATCATTTTGGCCGTGGCTTCATGCAGCCTGGATTCGGAGTCGATCAGAAATTGGGCGGAAGTGACGACTTCTTCACCGGCTTTTACTCCATCAAGCACCGCAATATCGCCATTGGACGATAAGCCTGTGGTAATCGGGCGAGGTTCAAACTTGCCCGCCCCGCGCACAATAAAAACCTGGGTTTTCGCGCCTGAACGAACGACAGCCTCGGCAGGAATGACCACCGCATCCACCTGTTTAGCGGCCTGGATGGTCACGTCGGCGAACATATCGGGCTTTAATAACAATTCCGTGTTATCAAATACTAGGCGCACCTTGATGGTTCGGGTTTTCGCTTCGGCATAGGGATAAATAAATGCCAGATGGCCCTTGAAGACTCGCCCCGGAACACCGGCCAATCGCATTTCAACGGCGTCACCGACTTTAACCCAGGGCAATTCATACTCGTAAATCTCGGCATAGACCCAGACTTTGGACAAATCGGCAATCATATAAAGTTCGGTTTCGGGTGTGACATACTGGCCTTCGCGAGCGCCAATATTGATCACGATGCCGTTGGCCGGTGTATGGATATGCAGCCCTTTTTTGATGGTCCGGCTTATCGTCAGATCATGCAGTTGATGCTCGGGTACATCCAGCAGTTTCAACCGTTCACGCGAACTTTCAACCATCTCTTCCGCACCACGGCGGATATCTTCGATCGGACTTTTTTCCAGTACTTTAAGACCATTTAAAGCCAGAACATATTCCTGCTGACTGGTCACCAGTTGCGGCGAATAAATAGTCAGTAAATCTTCATTCTTCTTGACCCATTGCCCGGTTTTATCGACGCGCAACGTTTCAATCCAGCCTTCCGTTTTAGGATGCAGGCGCACGATACGTTCCTCATCATAAGCAACACGACCCACGGCCCGGACGACATGCGAAAGTATGCTCTTTTTGGCTATAGCCGTGCGCACACCCATGTTTTGCACGGTAATAGCGTCAATTTTGACAGTTCCGGCTGCATCAGCACCAAGGACGTCAGCATCGGCATAAACGGGTAGGTAATCCATGCCCATGCTGTCTTTTGCCGGAACAGGGGAAGTAATTGCGGGGTTCATTGGACTGCGGTAAAACAGAATTTTGCGCTCTTGCGGCTGACTCTCATCAGGATAGACCGGCACATAATCCATTCCCGTACTATCCTTAGCCGGTACGGGTGAGGTGACGGCTGGATTCATCGGATTACGATAAAATAAAGGTTGTTTAACGGCTGCTGGTTGAATCTTGGATTCCTGTTTTTGGTGTTTCCCCAGCCAATAGCCTCCACCCAAGCCTAGTGCGAGGATAAAAGGAGCGGCTAGTAAGAGTTGCTTATTCATAAATAGCGTCCTCGCCCACGGACTGCGCTGTTTGCGCCAACGCTTGCTGGGCCTCGGTAAAGGCTTTCCAGTATTGGGTTTCGTATTCGAACAAAGTGATCTGACTGCGAACCAGATTAAGGAAATCCACCTTGTTAACCTGATAACCCGCCAACATCGAGGCAACAGTCTGTCTTGCCTGCGGAACGATGCCGGTTTCAAACAATACAATCTGATCTTTGGCGCGTCGGTAATCGTTATAGCCTTGGGTAATCTCTGATCGCACCTTGTTCCACTCATCCTGTAATGCATATCTCTGCTGCATTAATTCACTGGTACGCTGATCAATTGCTTTCGCCTGCTTTTGGGCGGCAAAAATCGGTACATTTATGCCCAGATTCATGCTTA
>Ga0208625_100138_pt1 | contig 18185 bp, 16 predicted proteins | sample LakWasMeta8_HOW4_2_FD_183858 | JGI IMG/M metagenome (GOLD analysis project Ga0208625, IMG submission 183858) | Freshwater sediment methanotrophic microbial communities from Lake Washington under simulated oxygen tension - Sediment Metagenome... | ecosystem: Environmental > Aquatic > Freshwater >... | reverse complement strand
GATGAAGAGGTCGCCTTCTCCAGAATGGAGGACATTGTTTACAATCTCGTGCCTGCCTATTTACATTAACCTGTAAGGTTCAAGGTGAAATACATATCACCTTGGCCCTCTTTCGTCTTGCACCTTGCACCTTGCACCTTAAAAATCTTTGAATCTGTTTAATTAAATGAGCAAGCATCTTGTCATTGTAGAATCGCCCGCAAAAGCTAAAACCATCGAGAAATACCTGGGCAAAGACTTTCAGGTGCTGGCCTCGTATGGCCACGTTCGCGACCTTATCCCTAAAGAAGGCGCCGTTCTGCCCGAACAAGACTTCGCCATGAAATATGAAGTCATTGATCGTAACCAGCGCCACGTTCAGGCTATCAGCAAGGCCCTCAAAACCGCAGACACCTTATATCTGGCAACTGACCCGGATAGAGAAGGAGAAGCCATTTCCTGGCATTTGCTGGAACTGTTGAAAGAGAAAAAGCTGATCAAAGACAAGCCCGTGCATCGAGTTGTCTTTCATGAAATCACCAAAAAAGCGGTTACCGAAGCGATTGCCCATCCCGAGCAATTAGCGATCAACTTAATCAATGCCCAGCAAGCGCGAAGGGCGCTGGATTACCTGGTCGGTTTTAACTTATCGCCTTTATTGTGGAAAAAAATTCGCCGTGGACTCTCGGCCGGCCGTGTACAAAGCCCGGCCCTGCGCATGATTGTCGAGCGCGAACAGGAAATCGAGGCCTTTAAAACACGCGAATACTGGACGATTGATGCCGCATTAACGGCGCATGAGCAAAATTTCAAAGCCAAATTAACCCAGTTTGAAGGCGAAAAGGTTACCCAATTCAGCATTACCGATGCAGAACTGGCGGAAAAAACCAAGCAAACCCTGCTGGCCGCCGCTGATGGCCAGCTAATCGTTTCCAAACTGGAAAAGAAGCAGCAAAAACGTAATCCAGCCCCGCCCTTTATAACGTCAACACTGCAACAGGAAGCCTCTCGTAAGCTGGGATTCACGACCAAACGCACCATGATGGTCGCTCAGCAACTCTATGAAGGGATCGATATCGGCGGCGAAACCGCGGGCTTGATCACCTATATGCGTACCGACTCGGTTAATCTCTCGGCAGAAGCCATCGATGAAATACGTGAACTGATCGCAGAAACCTACGGCAAGGAAAACGTGCCCAAGGAACCTCGCCAGTTTAAAACCAAATCCAAAAACGCACAGGAAGCGCACGAGGCGATACGCCCGACATCGGCGAGGCACCAGCCCAACCAGATCAAAAATTACCTGAGCGCAGAACAATTCAAACTCTACGACCTGATCTGGAAGCGCACCGTCGCCTGTCAGATGATTCACGCGACGCTCAATCTGGTGGCAGTTGATTTAAGTTGCGGCAATGGCAAACACGTCTTCAGGGCAACCGGCTCCACCATTGCCTCGCCTGGCTTTATGGCCGTTTACCTGGAAGGCAAGGATGACAGCACTGAGAGCGATGCCAAAGAAAGCTTTCTGCCTCCGATGGAAGAAGGTCGTCCGGTTCAGCTCAATGACATCAATGCGGCCCAGCACTTTACCGAACCTCCGCCACGCTACGGCGAGGCCAGCTTGGTCAAAGCCCTGGAAGAGCACGGCATCGGCCGGCCATCGACCTATGCCTCCATTATCTCGACTCTGCAAAACCGTGAATATGTCACGCTGGACAACAAGCGCTTCTATCCGACCGATGTCGGCCGTATCGTCAACAAATTCCTGACTGAACATTTCACCAAATACGTCGATTACGATTTTACCGCCAACCTGGAAGACGAGCTTGATGCCGTATCGCGCGGGGAGAAAGACTGGATCCCGCTCATGCACGCCTTCTGGAAGCCGTTCAGCACACTGATTCATGAGAAAGAAGAAAGCGTTCAGCGCAAGGACGTCACGCAGGAAGCCATCGATGAAAAATGCCCGGAATGCGGCAATCCGCTGTCCATTCGCCTGGGCCGGAACGGTCGCTTCATCGGCTGCACACACTATCCTGAATGTTCGTACACACGCAACCTGAATGAAGACAACAGCACTCAGGATGAGCCCGAAATCGTCGAAGGTAGAAGCTGCCCAAAATGCGAATCGCCGTTAGTGCTCAAAACCGGTCGTTATGGCAAGTTTATAGGCTGCAGCGCCTACCCCAAATGCCGCTATATCGAACCCTTGGAAAAACCGCTCGATACCGGCGTCGAGTGCCCTCAGTGCAAAAAAGGCAACATCCTCAAACGTAAATCCAGAAACAGCAAGATATTCTATTCCTGCTCGGAATATCCCAAATGCAACTACGCGCTCTGGAATGCCCCCATCGCAGAAAGCTGCCCGGCCTGTGACTGGCCGATCTTGACCATCAAAGAAACCAAAAGACGCGGCGTGGAAAAGGTCTGTCCACAAAAGGACTGCAGTTACGCGACCCCTTACGAGGGTGATCCGGCCGATGTCGGCGGCCCCAACGCCTGATCCTGATTTAGCTATTAACGGCGCCTACAATCCACACAGATCAGCAGCAGGAGCGACCGGGCGGGCGCTCCTGCCGTTTTGGGTAAATATAATCTATCCCTTGATCGCTATTTCTCGGTCTAAGTTGGAGCTCAATTAAAACTAAGTTACTCAGCGTGACGAATCGAATGCCAAACCTGTTTTAGCTGCCAAAACAGGCATCTCAGAAAATTCCGGTATGCCTGAAACTCAAAACTCCAAGTCTCAGGTACGCACAACACATCCCGTTGCAACTGGCGGCGATGTTACCACTCACACAGGAATGACCCATTTGCATCCCTCCCTGCCCCCACACACCAGATTTCTCTTTATGGTCGAGCTCAAACCATCGCTTATAATAGCCGCCAAGCAACCCGGCATCTAATTTATGGAATCTTTTGACAAACGCCATTCCGAGCAGTTCTTGCAGCAACGCCTGCAACAGATCACTACGCTGCTGGAAAAACAGCAACTGGAAGAATCGCTGGTTAAAAGAGGCCCAGCGACCAGGCACGAACTGATCGAAGCCTTTGTACACAAACAGCAACAGACACGGCTCCAGGAAAAATTTGCCGGTCTGCGAGCCGCCGATATAGCCTATATCCTTGAATCGCTGCCCCTGGACCAACGCCAGGCGGCATGGAATGCGATTAAAACCGGAAATGACGGCCAGGTCCTGCTGGAAGTATCGGATGCGGTAAGACAAACCCTGATTTCGGGCATGGAAGCTGAAGAGCTGGTCTCCGTCGCCAGCAAACTGGAGACCGACGAGATTGCCGATCTGGCCGCGGATCTTCCCAAAAGGGCCATGCTGAAGATACTCAGATCCCTGAACAGCAAAAAGCGCAGGGCTTTGAATGCTGTGCTCTCTTTTCCGGAGAATCAGGTCGGTGCGCGCATGGATTTCGGCATGATTGCCATCCGCAATGATCTCAGCCTGAAAGCCATAGTCAACTATATCCGCAAACTCGGCAAATTGCCCAGCCACACCGACAAATTGTTTGTCGTCGACCAGAACAACCGGGTGCAAGGTATTTTGCCCTTGCAACGACTATTGACCCATGCGCCTAGCCATCATGTCAGTGAGGTTATGGTCACCGACTTTGTCCATTTTCAGGTCGACCAGGACGTGGCGGAAGCCTCACGGGCCTTTGAACGTTATGACCTGATCTCGGCCCCCGTTGTCGACAAAAATAACAAACTGCTCGGTCGCCTGTGCGTCGACAGCATCCTGGATTTTATCCGTGACGAAACCGATGAAGATATGCTGATTCAGGCCGGCGTCACCGAAGAAGAGGATTTATTTTCCAGCGTCTGGAAAAGCGCCAAAAACCGCTGGGGCTGGTTGCTGATCAATATCATCACGGCTTTCGCCGCCACGCGCATTATCGGCGTATTTGAAAACACGATCCTGCATCTGGTTGCACTGGCTTCGTTAATGCCTATTGTCGCCTCCACCGGCGGCAATACCGGCAATCAGACCAGCATGCTGATTATCCGCTCGCTGGCCTTGGGTCAAATTACGCCGTCCAATATCAGGCGCCTGATAAAAAAGGAACTCACCCTTGCCGTCTTGAACGGCACGCTATTAGGCTGCGTCGTGGGCGTTCTCGTGCTGCTGCTGTACCAGAATATCGCCATAGCGAGCGTTATGGCCGTAGCCATGTTTTTCAATTTGCAGGTCGCCGTCTGCGTCGGCCTCAGCATACCCTTGCTGCGTCATAAATTCGGCAAGGACCCCGCCGTGGGCACCAGCATCATGCTCACCTTTATCACCGACGCCATGGGCTTCTTGATTTTTTTAGGTCTCGCGAGTCTGTTTCTGCTCGCAAAATAAGCCCTGCGCTAAACGCCCCGGTAACCCGACGTGATCGGATAACGCCGATCGCGGCCGAACGCTCTCGGGGTAATCCGGATGCCCGGCGGCGATTGCCTGCGTTTGTATTCGTTTCTATCGACCAGCGTTATGGCTCTGACGACATCCTCGCGCCTGAAACCTGCAGCGATTATTTGTTCGGCCGATTGGTCCTGCTCCACATAGCGCTCCAGGATCGGGTCCAGCACTTCGTAAGGCGGCAGCGAATCCGCATCCACCTGATCCGGCGCCAGCTCTGCCGATGGCGGTCGGATAATCACTCGCTCCGGAATCACCGGAGACAGGCTGTTGCGATAGCGCGCCAGCTGATAAACGAGCAGCTTGGGGACATCTTTTATCGGTGCGAAGCCGCCGGCCATATCGCCGTAAAGCGTGGCGTAGCCGACACTCATTTCGCTTTTATTGCCAGTGGTGAGCAGCAGCTTCCCCTGCTTGTTAGATATCGCCATTAGAATCACGCCACGGCAGCGGGCCTGAATATTTTCCTCGGTGGTATCCTTGGCCGTCCCCTCAAACAGTTCGGCCAAGAGCCCGGTAAAGGCATTCACAGCCGGCTCGATGGGAATGGTATGGCATTTAACGCCCAAGGCTTCCGCTTCCAGCGCCGCATCTTCAAGACTCATGTCTTGGGTGTATCGTGACGGCATCCGCACCGCTTCCACTTTATCGGCACCCAAGGCATCAACGGCCAGCGCCAGCACCAGCGCCGAATCAATGCCGCCGGACAAGCCCAGAATGGCGCCCTGAAAGCCGTTTTTCCTCACATAATCCTTGATGCCCAGCACCAGGGCCTGGTATTCGCTGGAAATTTCATTGTACAGCGGCGCACAAGGGCCTTTCACGGGCTTGTTGCCTTCAAATTCGACCACACTGATTTGTTCCTTGAATTCTTCGGCCCGAAATACAATTTCCCCCTGTTGATTGGCGACAAACGAAGCGCCATCGAAAATCAATTCATCCTGTCCGCCGATCTGGTTCACATAAACCAAGGGCAGTTGTAAGGCTTTCACCTGCTGCAAGACGACATCTTCGCGCTGGTGGATCTTGCCGGCATGGAAAGGAGAGGCATTCAGGGTCAACACAATCTCCGCTCCGGCCTGCTTGTTCCTGGCCACGATGCCATTGATCCAGATATCCTCGCATATAGTAATGCCGATGTTTTTACCCTTTAACTCAAATACACAGGTATTATCATCTTCTGAAAAATACCGTTTCTCATCAAAAACACCGTAATTGGGCAGGGCGTTTTTCCGGTAGCGCGCCAGGACTAAACCGTCACGCAGCACGGCGGCGCTATTGTAAAGCCTGCCTTGGTATTGCTCGGGAAAGCCCAGAACAACATCGATACCGACGGTTTGCTGCGCAATATCGGCAACCGCATGAGCGGCGCAAGCAACAAAATCAGGCCTCAGCAACAGATCTTCAGGCGGGTAACCGGTCACCGATAATTCCGGGAATACCACCAGATCGGCATCAAGCTGATCCCTGGCGTAAATGACTGACTGGATAATCTTGTCGGCATTGGCTTTTATATCACCGACCAAGAGGTTGATTTGGGCTAAGGCTATTTTCAGGGACATTGGAAAAATAAGTTTGATGGAAAAACGGGGACCGCTCTATATTTTAATTTATAGAACATACTGAACGAGTCCCGATCTTGGCCCCCACTGCTCGGCACGCATGGCAACGTTTGGCCCAGGGCAGGAAATGAATCTGAATACTTACAAAATCACTGCGTATCGCGGGTGTTGACCAGGCTTGCTATTGATCGCAAACATGATGATTTGAATTGTTCTCTCTTGTAGGAACAAACTTGGGCATCATGCCGGCCATACCTTTGCCGCACTTTTGCATGTCCTGCATCGCCTTGCTGGATGCGGCTTCTTTACCGAAGGCCATGGCTGCTGCCATGGCCGCATCGCGCTGGCCGCTCGCGCATAAAGCATCGACTTCGTCCTTCATCTTTTTGGCGCTTGTCTCAAAGGCTTTCATTTCCGAAGGATCAATACCCTGCATGCAAGTTTGCATCCCCTTCATCTGCTGCATCATTTTCTGCATTTGTGCCTCGCTCATACCCTGGAAGTTCCCTGCCAAAGCAGACAAAGGCAACAACAATACAAAAAAACCGATGACTGATTTCATAACTTTATCTCTGCATTTAAATAGATGGATTCAAAACTGGCTTGCAGCCCCAACAAGTCCTGTTAATCGGGGCTGCTGCGCTGCAGTTTAAAAACAGGCTTTCATCGCTACGCCGATGTCGGTCGGCGAGCTGACCACTTCAATCCCTGCGGCTTTCAGTGCGGCAATCTTGCCGGCGGCCGTGCCTTTGCCGCCGGTAATGATAGCGCCGGCATGGCCCATGCGTTTTCCGGCCGGAGCGGTTTGCCCAGCGATATAGCCGACCACGGGCTTGGTGACATGGGCTTTAATGTATTCCGCCGCATCTTCTTCCTCGCCGCCGCCGATTTCGCCGACCATCACTATGCCCTTGGTTTGCTCATCCTGTTCAAACCGGCTGAGCACATCAACAAAATTCATGCCGTGTATGGGATCGCCGCCTATACCCACACAGGTGCTTTGCCCCAGTCCCTGTTTGGTGGTTTGATTGACGGCCTCATAGGTCAAGGTACCGGACCGTGAAACAATGCCAATATCGCCTGGCAAATGAATATGGCCGGGCATGATGCCGATTTTACAGGCACCGGGGGTAATGACGCCGGGGCAATTTGGCCCGACCAGCAAGGCGCCGGAACCGGCCATGGCCGCTTTTACACGCAGCATCTGTAAAACGGGAATGCCTTCGGTAATGCAGACAATAATTTTTATACCGGCTTCAACCGCTTCCAGGATGGCATCGGCGGCATAAAAAGGCGGCACATAAATCATGCTGGCATTGGCACCGGTTTGAGCGACGGCCTGTTCAACCGTATCAAAGATGGGCAGCCCCAAATGTGTATTGCCGCCGCGTCCCGGCGTCACGCCGCCGACTAATTGGGTGCCGTAAGCGATCGCCTGTTGTGAGTGGAATGTGCCCTGTTTGCCGGTAAACCCCTGACAAATGACTTTGGTGTGTTGATCGATTAAAATACTCATGCGCCCTCCGCCAAGGCAACCACTTGTTCTGCCGCTAACGCCAGATCGGTTTCAGCAACCAGATTCAAACCTGAATCCGCCAATAATTTTCGTCCGGCTTCCGCATTGGTTCCTTCAAGCCTGACCACGACCGGCACGTTGATATTGATTTCCTTGACTGCCGCCAGAATGCCTTGGGCGATGATGTCGCACTGGACGATTCCGCCAAAAATATTGATCAGGACGGCTTTAACATTTTTATCCGACAATATCAGCTTGAATGCTTCTGCAACTTTTTCCGGCGTGGTGCCGCCGCCGACATCGAGAAAATTGGCCGGAGCGCCACCTTTCAACTTCACCAGATCCATGGTCGCCATCGCCAGACCCGCACCGTTCACCATACAGCCGATCGTGCCATTGAGGGTGATGTAATTAAGCCCGAACTGCTGGGCCTTGTTTTCTTTTTCATCTTCCTGGCCGGGATCGCGCATGTCCACAATATCGGGATGCGCCGCAACGGCATTGTCATCAAAATTAATCTTGGCATCCAGTGCCAGTAATTGGCCCTGATCGGTCAAGATCAGCGGGTTGATCTCAATCTGGCTGGCATCTTTGGCCAGCATCAGATGATACATGCCGCGCATGATAGTTTCCAGCCCCCTGATTTGCTCGCCCTGCAGCTGTAATGCAAAAGCCAGCTTGCGGCATTGATAACTTTGCAGGCCAGCGGCCGGGTGCACCAGCACGGAGACAATCTGTTCCGGGCTTTCTTTAGCGACGGTTTCGATATCCATACCGCCCGCCGCCGAAGCAATAAACATAACGCGACCGCTAACCCGATCCACCAGCACGCTCAGATAAAATTCATTTTTAATCGGGTATATTTTTTCTATCAATAATTTTTCTACCGGCAACCCAAAACTATCGGTTTGCACGGTCACCAGACGCTTACCGAGCATCTCCCGGCTAAAATCAAAAACTTCCCTATGCTTTCTAGCCAGCTTGACACCGCCCACCTTGCCTCTGCCGCCGGCATGGACCTGCGCCTTGACAACCCAGCCATCGCCGCCCAGTTCTCTGGCAACCTGTTCCGCATGCTCAGGAGTATCCGCCGGATTGCCCTCCGGCACGGCAATGCCGTAATCCTTAAATAACCTCTTTGCCTGGTATTCATGAATATTCATTTTTACTCCGGATTGCGCTTACGCATTGATGTTATGATTGATTATTCTAGCCAAGTACGGACAAAACTTTAAACTTTAAATCGACATGCCCGCAAATAATATTGACACCATCTTTCCCTGCCCTCTTTCCAAGGGCTATGGCATCCCGGCGCAACAAGCCTGGTCCTTACTGAAAGTCTTTTCGTTCTATCGTTTTGTTCTAGCCGCCTTATTCCTCGCTTTGTTTTACAGCCACCAAGGCCCCTCTTTGCTTGGCGCTCACGATCGCCAACTGTTCATTTACGCCAGTCAGGGCTACCAGATTCTAACGGTCATTTCCGGTATCATCCTGTTTTGGCGCCTCGCCGGCTATACCTGGCAAGCGCAATTCATGATTGCAACCGACATCGTCCTGCTCTTGCTGTTAATGCATGCTTGCGGCGGCATCAGCACCGGCATGGGCATTTTGATTGCCGTCACCATCGCGGCCGGCGGATTCTTGATCGGTGGGCGTTGCGCCATGTTCTTTGCAGCCTTGGCTAGCTTGGCAGTGCTGGCAGAACAGGTCTATGCCGACTATTTCAATATTTTTGAAACCACCTCCTATACCTATGCCGGCATGCTGGGGGCCGCGTTTTTTACCATCGCCCTGCTTTCTTATATTCTGGCCCGTCAGAGCGAACAGGTGCAACAACTTGCCACCCAACAAAAAAAAACCATTTCCCAGCTGGAAGAACTCAACCAGTACATTATTCAGCATCTGCAATCAGGCATCATCATCGTCAACCAGGACCAATATATCCAAATGGCCAATGAAGCCGCCCTGGGCCTGGCCAATTTACCAGCATTACCCGTCAGGCTTGCCGATATTTCCGAACAGTTAGCGGCGGCTTTTCATGACTGGCAGGCCGCCCCGGATCAAAACTTTGTGCTGCTACAGCTGCCGAGCCATGCAGAGGTCCATGCCCGCTTCATGCGACTGCCCACACGCCACGAATTTGTTTTTCTTGTGATTCTTGAAGATATCGCGGTCTATAACCAACGCCTGCAGCAAAGCAAACTGGCTTCGCTGGGCCGGCTGACCGCCAGCATTGCCCATGAAATCCGCAACCCGCTCAGCGCAATCAGCCACGCGGGCCAATTGCTGGCTGAAAATCCAGACATCTCGCCTGCGGACAAACGCCTGACCGACATCATTCAAACGCATACCCTACGCGTCAACCGTATTATTAGCGATATTTTGCAGCTATCCCGGCGTACCGATTCCACCCGTGAAAAAGTTCAGCTGGCGCCGTGGCTTGAAACTTATCTCAGCACCCTCAGGCATGAGCAGTCCCTGGGCGAGGACGCCTTCAAATTACTGTGCGCCGATCCGTCACTATCCGCCCTGATCGATCCCGGCCATTTAAAGCAGATCCTGGATAATCTATGTCAAAATGCCCTGCGCTACGGCAAACCTGAACTCGGCGCCATAGAGATCAGCATCGGCGCCCGTCAACAGGCGCCTTGTCTGGAAGTCATCGACAACGGTTCCGGCATCAATCAGGAGCATCTCAAGCACCTGTTTGAACCCTTCTTTACCACCTCGGCCGGCGGCACGGGCCTGGGTCTCTACATTTCTAAGGAACTGGCAGAGTTAAACCAGGCCAAACTAAGCTATCATTTAACCGAAAATGAGCGCAGCTGCTTCCGACTGTGCTTGCAGAATGCAGAAAAAACCCTGATTCAAATATGAAAAAACCGCTGGCCTTGATTGTAGATGATGAGCCCGATATCCGCGAACTATTGGAAATCACGCTGAACCGGATGGATATCGAGACAAAAAGCGCCGAAAATGTAGTGCGTGCCAAAAGCTTATTGCAACAACATGCATTCGATCTGTGCCTGACCGATATGAAACTGCCTGACGGCAATGGCCTGGAACTGGTTGACTACATCCAGGCACAATCTAACCCCATCCCGGTTGCCGTAATTACCGCGCACGGCAATATGGATACGGCCATTCTGGCGATGAAAAAAGGCGCCTTTGATTTTGTCTCCAAACCGGTCGAGTTACCGGCGCTTCGGCAACTGGTCCGTAGCGCCCTCAAACAGTCCAGCCCCGTCACCGGCAAGGAAAGACGCACCCGGCAAATTCTGCTGGGCGAATCCCTCGTCATGCGCGATATTCGTTCGAAAATAAACAAGCTGGCCCGCAGTCAGGCTCCGGTCTTCATCAGCGGTGAATCCGGCTCGGGTAAAGAATTAGTGGCCCGACTGATCCACCAGCAAAGCACTCGCAGCGACAAGGCATTTGTGGCCATCAACTGCGGCGCCATTCCTCATGACCTGATGGAAAGCGAGTTTTTCGGACATAAAAAAGGCAGCTTTACCGGCGCGGCTAACGATAAAAAAGGCTTGTTCCAGGCCGCCGAGGGAGGCACCTTGTTTCTTGACGAAATTGCCGACCTGCCCCAATCATTACAGGTTAAATTACTGCGCGCCATTCAGGAAAAAAGGATACGCCCGGTCGGAGAGCCTCAGGAAATCCCGGTCGATGTGCGCTTGCTCAGCGCCACTCACCGCAATCTTGCCGAAATGGTTAAGGCCGGCACCTTCAGGCAGGATTTGTATTACCGCATCAATGTGATTGATCTTCATGTGCCGGCCTTGCGCGAACGGACCGGCGACATTCCCCAGTTGACCGCACATATTCTGATGAAACTGTGCAGCGCCAGCAAGTTAACCAAGCCCGCATTATCCGCTCCGGCAATGGCCGCTTTGCAGCACTATCGTTTTCCCGGCAACGTGCGGGAACTGGAAAACATACTGGAAAGGGCCTTGGCCTTGTATGACGGCAACAGTATAGAGCTGGATGACCTGAATCTGCCGATCATCACGCAAGCCTTTCCCGATTCGCAGACATACGATCCTGCGGCAGGAACTTTGGAAGATTATCTCGAAGCGATAGAGAGAAAAGCCATTACGGCCGCGCTGGAAGAAAACAAATGGAATAAGACGGCCGCCGCCAAACAACTGGGGCTGTCGTTCAGATCGTTGCGTTATCGTCTGAAGAAACTCAATCTGGATGATTAAGCGCGAGTGGTAATCAGGGAGCCCTAATCCGCCCAGGAATCCTGGACCAGCTAGACTAAAGGCACAAGACTAAAGCCGTAATTTTTTCCCTTGTGCCTGAATCCCCGCTATTGGCATATCAACCTTAAGCCTTGTACTTATCCATGGCTTCCAGCTGCAACAGAGCGGCTTTGATCTTTTCTTCGGTGGCCCCATCGAGCTCATTATTTTTAAAAACCTTCTCGACCAATCCCTCTTCTACCAGTGCTTCTTTTATCCAGCGTTTTGTAAAACGGTAATTGCTGTGCGCTGTAGACACCTCGCCGGTTTTCGGATTGCGCAGCTCGCCTTTACCGACAGCTTGTGCCGGTACGGATTTGGCTGGTGCAGGTGCGGATTTGGCTGATGCCGTTGTGGATTTGGCTGGTGCCGGTGCGGGTTTCACTGGTGCAGCAGCCTGTTCTGTCACCGCAGCCGTTACTGCCGGCTCCTCATGCTTTATCGGTTTTGCCGCGGGTTTCGTAGATCCCTTCTGATCATTGACGACCGTATAAACCACATACGCAACAAAAACAGTCGTTAATATAAATAACACTTCTGACATAACAAGCCTCCACTTCTTATAATTCTAATTACGGTTCTGAAATAAACACGCTCTGGCAGGCAATCCAGTTCAAGTTTGTTGGAATATACCAGAAGCCGGTGAACAGGGTAAACTCTAAATCGAACGCAGCCGTTCAAGGTGCCCCTTAAACAACTGACTCGGTGCCTTACCAGCAAACGTGCCCTCTGGCCAGCTTGGGCAGATCGTCACGCAGCCCCATCGCATAATGATTAAAATACGCTTTCACCATGGCAGTGTGATTTATCCAGTTCATTCCGGCCGAGCGCAGCCTGATAAAAGGCTCGGCGGACACGCCATAGGTTTTGTTGATAACATCCATGCTCGCCATCATCATCAAATTATCGCCTTTGCGCCAGCGCTCATACCGGCGCAAACAGCGGGAACTGCCTAAAGGCCGCTTTTCCTGCTTGGCACCAATCACCATCTCGGCAATGGCGGCGGCATCCAGCAGGCCGGCGTTAGCGCCCTGCCCCGCCAGCGGGTGCATGGCATGGGCCGCATCGCCTATCAAGACAAAGCGCTCATCGGTGTATCGGTTGGCGTATTGAAACCGCAAAGGTACGGCCGCCCGAGGCCCCACGTCCAGCATTCTGCCCAGGATGCCGCCTGAAGCCTCTTCCAGCGCCTGTAAAAACTCGTCATCCGTCAAGGCCAAATGTTTTTGTGCGGTTTCGGTGCTTAAAGTCCAGACGATGGAGGACTGCCCGTTTTTTAACGGCAGAAACGCCAACGGTCCTTCCTCCAGAAAACGCTGCCAGGCGGTAGACTGATGGCTCTTTTCCGTCGTTACCGTGGCCACCAGACCGTCCTGATGATACTCCCAGCCGGTCACGGCTATGCCCGCCATAGCCCTTAAGGCCGACTCACGGCCATCGGCCGCAATCACCAGCTCGGCCTCAAAACTACGGCCGTCTTCCAGCGTTAATACGCGGCATGGGCCGCTAATCTGCATGGCCGCAACTTTGGCAGGCGTTACGCAAACCGCCGATGGCAGGGTTTCCAGCACATCCCACAAGGCCGCAACGGTCACACGGTTTTCAACCAGATGCCCCAGTTCGGTAAACGCCGTATCGGCACAATCAAAATGCAATTCGCCATCGCCGCGCGCATCCCATACCCGCATGTCCCGGTATGGGCAAACGCCGCGCTTCACCATGCCCGGCCAGGCACCCAGCATTTCCAGGATGTTTTGCGATGCTTTGGTTAGGGCTGAAACCCGGTTATCGACCGGTTCCGGGGGCCACTGCCTTTTTGGACGCTGCCGATCCAGCAATGCTACTTTGACGCCACCCTGAGCCAGCGCACAGGCCGCCGCAGCCCCCACCATGCCGCCGCCGACGACAATGACTTCATAGCGCTCAGCCATTCGTGCTATCTCCTGTCACCCAAGCGCGGAATGCGTCCCGCCAGCCCCATGGCATGTCGCGTCAGCAGCGCCTTAGCGGCCGGAATATGATCCAGCACTGCCAAACCTATATTTCTTGCCGCGGCCAAGGCCAGCCAGTCGTTGGAAAAAATCCGTACCACGGTATCGGTAAAGCCGATAACGCGATCATGATCCTTCTGCCGGGCCTGTGCATAGCGGTTTAAAAATTCGGCGTCACCTATATCTCGAGCCTGCTCATGCTGCTGGATAAGCATTTCCGCCAGTTGAACGACATCGCGCAAACCCAGGTTAAAGCCCTGCCCGGCAACCGGATGCAGCTGATGAACGGCATTGCCGATAATTACCGTGCGCCCGGCCAGCATTGTTTCGGCGCGGATCAGCGACAGCGGAAAAGCCCGCCGGGGCGCCGCCAGGGTCAGTTTGCCCAATTTATAGCCGAAGCAATGCTGCAGCTCGTCCTGAAAATCCGCCTCGCTGCCCGACATCAGCCCGGCAGCGTCTTCATCGCTGCGCGTCCAGACCACTGCGCAATGCCGGGCATCAACCGGCAGCAATGCCAGCGGCCCTGACGCAGTGAAGCGCTCATAAGCCGTATTTTTATTGGGAATGGAAGTTTTTACCGTAGTCACCAGCGCTGTTTGGCCGTACTCGGTGACTTGCTGGGCTATGTCCAGCAGCTTGCGTACCGATGACTGTCCGCCGTCGGCGCCCACCAGCAGTTTGGCCGACAGGCTTAATGGCCGCTCACCCTGCTTTAGGCTGACATTGACCTCGTGATCACCCGCCATCAAGCCGACCACCCGGGCTGGACTAATGACGTTGATATTCGACTGCTCAACCCGGTTTGCCACATGCGTTTCAATGTCCCGAGCCGTGATGACATATCCCAGCGCCGCCACGCTTTCTTTTTCTGCCGACAACCGGGTTTTGCCAAAATGGCCGCGGTCGGAAATATGGATGTTTTTGATCGGACAGGCGGCCTGACTTATCCCCTCCCAGATTCCCAATGTCTCCAGCATCTTGACCGTACCGCCGGCCAAGGCCAGGGCCCGGTCGCCGGCTGGCGAGGCACGCAACTGTTCTCGCGTATTCGCCTCGATGATCGCGATACGCAAACCGGTATCTTTTAACGCCAGCGCCAGACAGTTGCCTGCCAAGCCGCCGCCGACAATCAATAAATCATAATCCTGCTGCATCTTTAGCCTGCATGAGTGCTTCTATGTCTGCTATGGTTTTGGGCACCGCTGTGGTCAGTACCTCATGCCCCGTCTTGGTGACCAGCACATCATCTTCAATACGTATGCCTATGCCGCGCCATTTTTCATCCACCGTAACGCAATCGGCCGGTATGTACAAACCCGGCTCGACCGTCAGCACCATGCCGGCCTCCAGCAATCGCCATTCCTTATCGATTTTGTAATCACCGACATCATGCACATCCATACCCAGCCAATGCCCGATACGGTGCATGTAAAACTGCTTGTATTTTTCATCCTTAATCAATTTTGACACCCTGCCCTTGAGCAGCCCCAGCGTTACCAGGCCTTTGGTGAGCACGGCAACCGAGGCATCATGCGCCAGATGCCAGGGCGCACCGGGCTTAATGCATTCGATCGCGGCCATCTGCGCATCCAGCACCAGCTGATAAAGCTGTTTTTGCGGCTCGCTAAAGCGTCCGGAAATGGGAAATGTACGGGTAATGTCCGCGGCATAATGATCACACTCGGCGCCGGCATCAATCAGCAGTAAATCGCCGCTTTTCAACTTATCTTTATTCTCGGTATAGTGCAGCACACAGGCATTTTTGCCGGCGGCGACTATGGAAGGATAGGCGACCGCGCGCAAACCGTTCTGTATAAAATGATAAACGATCTCCGCTTCCATCTGATATTCATACAGGCCGGGCTTGCAGGCCTGCATGGCTTTAACATGGGCGTGTGCAGACACTTCGGCGGCACGGCGCATCAGCTTCAGTTCTTCAGGACTTTTAAACAAGCGCATTTCGTGCACGATATGCTCCAGCGATACCAGCTCGCCGGGCGCATTGACGCCGGTCCTGGACTGACTGCGGATATGATTGATCCAATCCAGCAAATGATGATCCAGGTCGGAATCCCGGCCCATCGGATAATACACCTTGCCCTTGTCTTCCAGCATGCCCGGCAAGATTTCATCCAGATCATCGATCGGAAAAGAGTCGTCCGCCTCATAATGCTGGGTCGCGCCTTCCAGACCCGCATGAGCGCCCTCCCACAAGGCTTTTTTCTCATCGAATTCTCGGCAAAACAGAATGTATTCGCCCTGCTCCCGGCCGGGAATGAAGACAGCCAGCGAATCCGGCTCATTGAAACCGGTCAAATAATAAAAATCACTGTCCTGGCGAAACGGATAATCGACATCCCGATTACGAATGCGGACAGAAGCGCTGCCTATCAGCGCAATATTACCCTTGCCGATACGCTGCATCAGCTGCTTGCGCCGTTTTTTAAATTCGTTTTGCTTCATAGTCTCCGCCTAATGCACCGTGCCCTGTGCTTTCACGTCACTACCGAGTTCATCCCGCAGCAGCAGCACGGCCGAGCGCAGATACTCGGTAATTTCCATAAAGGCAGCCTCATCTTCCTCGCCTTCGGCCTCCGCATCCAGCTTGGTAAACTCCATCATATCTTTCAGAATCTCGCCGACATCACCGGGCCAGACCGACTCCGAATAGGAGGTCCCTATACCAAACAAAAAACCCTGGCACCAACGGCTTAACGCCTCGATGCGCTCGCCGATCAAGGTCTCGTCATCCGGTAAAAAAAGATCAAATTCAAATTCGTCGTTGTCCAGCAAGTCCTTCGTCTGCTCAAACAAACGCAGCAGCAAAGTCCTGTCTTCATCCAGCAAAGGCGATGCATCCTGAAACAACTCGTTTAACCAATCGGCGCTCTCGGCCTGTGCATTGATGCATAACATTCCGGTCGCCATACCGTGGGCTTCAGCGGCGCACGCGTCGGCATCCATGCGCTCAAATATCGAGTTAATTACCTGGTAAGCCATGATCCCCACATCACAATTTATCGCTAAAAAAAAAAGAGTGCTTATGCTACCATTGATCGTCAACTGGGATAATATTAGTTCATCTTAAATCCGCGGCAATTTACCCATAGAACCTTGCCCGGTTTAACTGCCGACCTAACCCGACGAATCCCCTAACTCAGCCTACGTGACTGATTACTTGTTATGCTTTAGTTAACGCCATGACCCATTCAGAAACCGATCAAGCCTTAGAATTAAAAGATCTCGAAGATAAGCTGGATAAGCTCATCGAACAATACAACCATGTAAAAAATGAAAACAGCAGCTTGAAAATCAAACAAGATGCCCTGGTACGTGAAAAGGCCAAACTGCTGGAAAAAACCACCCTGGCCAGAACCCGGGTTGAAGCCATGATTAGCCGTCTAAAAGCAATGGAGCACGGATCATGAACAAGACTACCATACCGGTAACCCTGATGATTATGGGCAAAGACTATAAAATAGCTTGCTCGCCTGATGATCGCGATGAACTGATCAATTCCGCACAACAGCTGGATATGCGGATGCGTAAAATCAGAGACTCCGGCCGCGTCAGCAGCCCCGATCGAATTGCCGTGATGGCCGCGCTGAATCTGTCCCATGAACTCGGTCAACTAAAATACGAAAATGCCGAACTCAACCGGAAACTCAGCGAAAGTCTGGCCGCCATGAGCGACAAAATAGAAAACGTTTTAGAAAACTCACAAACACGTTAAACTATAGCCCTGTATCTCCTGTAGCGTTCGAGATTGTGCTGGGTGTTTCCTGAACCTGCATTAACCCCGGGGGCTGCTACCGTTAATGGTGTGCATGCCCGTTTTATACGAGAAGCCTGATTTACCGGATTAGTCCCCACTTGAACCTCCGGTTCAAGGACGAAAGCATGTTACGGCGCCGGCGGGAGATACACCCTTCTCTTCAGAAAATATCCCATGAATTACTGGCTAATGAAATCCGAACCCGATACGTTCGGCATTGACGACCTCTACCAAAAACCCAACCAGACCGAACACTGGGACGGCGTGCGTAATTATCAGGCCAGAAACATGCTGCGCGATGAAATGAAACTCGGCGATCTGGTGTTCTTTTACCATTCCAATTGCGCCTTGCCAGGCATCGTCGGCCTTATGGAAGTCGTTCGCGAAGGCTATCCCGACTTTACGGCCTTCGACCCGGATAACGACCATTTCGACCCCAAAAGCGACCCCGCCAATCCGCGCTGGTTCATGGTCGATGTCAAGCATGTCAAAACGTTGTGCCGCACCATCACCCTGCAAGAATTAAAACAGGAACCCCAACTGGCCGATCTCGCCCTGGTCCAACGCGGCAACCGACTCTCGATCATGCCGGTCACCAAAGCGCAATGGGATTTCATTTTGGCTATGGAATAAAAACCCCGAAAATTACACATGACCTAGCTTTTCAGCTCGCTAATTCCGGAAAACA
>Ga0208625_100136_pt1 | contig 18210 bp, 15 predicted proteins | sample LakWasMeta8_HOW4_2_FD_183858 | JGI IMG/M metagenome (GOLD analysis project Ga0208625, IMG submission 183858) | Freshwater sediment methanotrophic microbial communities from Lake Washington under simulated oxygen tension - Sediment Metagenome... | ecosystem: Environmental > Aquatic > Freshwater >... | reverse complement strand
CTTTACAGAGGTCAAAACCCTACTGGATGGCGTCACCATCGGCGGACGGAAGATTTCCGATCAGGAACAAATCCTGAATCTTGCTGAAGGCTCGAAGCGGCTGTTGGCGATGGTCAAGTCCGGGCGGTTCTCGCTCTCCAAACCCGTATTCGCTGAACTGAACGGCATTGTCGCCCGTAAAGAAGCCCTGGAATGGGGCGTGTTTCGTGGCGAAAGTCATGAGAAAATATTCAGCGATGGCGTGGCCGCGCTGCAAGCGTGCGAGCCGTTCGAGCGGGCAACGGCTTTCTTCCTGTTCGGCGCCTTGCAGAAGTTCTTCTTCGATGGCAACAAGCGCACGTCGCGCTTCATGATGAACGGCGCGCTCATGTCGCATGGCATTGACGCCATCAGTGTGCCCGCCGCCAAGGCTCAGGAATTCAACGAAAAGATGGTGCGGTTCTATCTCACCAAGGATGCGACCGAGATGATGTCGTCCTCGCGGGCTGCCACCCAGATGCAGAGACGATCTTGCCGAGAAAAACCCAATGAAAGCCGATCTTGATAAAAAATTATGCAGCGACTTCCCGGTTCTCTACCGGGACCGCCACGGAGACATGAAGAAAACGCTGATGTGCTTTGGATTCGAATGCGGTAATGGCTGGTATGAGCTTATCCATTCGATATCTGCCCTGCTGTCTAATCACAACCCCGACATCAAGGCTGTTCAGGTGAAGGAAAAGTATGGCGATTTATGTTTTTATCATGACCACCACAACGACTACACCGGGGGCGTTGTCGGCATGGCTGAATACATATCGTCCCATACCTGCGAAACCTGCGGGGCGCCAGGACAAGAGTATGATCGAGCAGGCTGGATTATCACTTCCTGCGAGGAACATAAAGATCAAAATAGCCGGGGCCGGAAGGTTGAGCCCACCCGCAATAACTTGCTCGCGCTAATAGATACCCCACCGATAGAAGGCATAGGCCAAGGGTGGATGCGCTTGATCGCTCTTCTAAAAATAAAAGCCGATTGGGATATGGAAAACAATGGAATGCCTCCAGTGACCTTCCAGTTCACCAAAGATGAAAATGGACTGCTGCACGTTGAATTTTCCGGAGGCAATGAGGAAACAAAAGGCATCGTGGACTTGATCGAGCATTACGCGAAAAAAATTGATGAGCACTCGGGGCGTATTTTGGGTGAGCTGACAGAAAAACCATGAAGTCATCCGAATTAACCCGCGAGCAATTGGAAGCGCTAGTGTCAGTCGAGCGCGGTTGTGTTCGACTCCTGGATATTCCAGAGCCCTATAGAATGGATTTTTCCCGCGACTCGATGGCATCGATGGCTATCTATTCGATTTGCGCCCGACTATATGCCTTTAGCCCCACCGAATGCCTCGCGAACTTCATAACCTACCCGATTCACTTCGGGGCGGATTCCCGGCGTTTTAAGGCTTTTTGCACATACCTGATCGCTTCGTCTTCATCATTGACTACTGTAACAATGGCTCGCCCTTTACCGCCGATTCGTCCACAAGTTGTTTCCACGACCCAATTACCAAACACATCCTGCTCATAGGCAAGAGGATACGCCCGGCGAATGTCGCGGGCCAGATTACGCGCTTCGAGATAAGAAACAGGCTTCAGCATTGGCTGTGCTCCATGAGTGGTTTAAAAATATTATCGAATGAAACGCCTTGACCATGACACAGAAAATTCGAAATATCGCAAGGGACGGAGTTTGGTTGTATCGTAAGTGTTTTTTAAACAAAACCACTGACTTGTAAACGTTTTTACACAAAAACAAGGATTCGTAATTAAATCTAAAAAAAAGTAAGTGTTTTTACACAATCCATGTGTTCAACAGCGGTCGTTTTCTGAACATTTCCAAATATAAATATAGAGATGCAGCATGAATGAAACCGAATATCTCCTTAGCTCTGAAAATAACGCCAAGCGATTGAGAGAGTCCATTGAGCAACTTAAGACCGGAAAAGTCGTAATTCGAGAACTGAAGTCTGGAAAACGGATCGGCATAGCCAAGGACTTGTTCGAGGTGCAGGACACTATCGACAAGCATAACGATGAAGTTGCTCAATTGTTCAATGGCGAAGTAAAATCATAAAGAGTAACCCCACCCAACCCCGGAAGGAAAATCTCTTTGAAAAAACATCTGAATGTATTGTGAGAACGCCCTGATCACTCTTTGCGCCGCCTGCATCTGCATCAACTGGACCTGCTTTGCACGGCGGTTTATCCGAGCCTGACGCAGAAGTTTGCCCTTAAAATTGGCGGCGAAAATCGGTCGCGTTGGCTGATGGCTCGCCACTGGGAACGGCTTGCTGTCGAAATCGGCATCGATACTCAATTCATCGCCAGGACTCAGATCAATATCATGAATCGAATCGAGTCTGCCTTGCCTTTGGTTATCGAAGAGTTGGACATACGGACCGATCCGGCTGGTCGGGCCATGATCGATAAGATCCACGACGTTATCATGCAGTCGATCGAGCAAATGCGATCGAGGCTGTCAGCCCTGGAAACCGCGACAACCGCTTCGGACAGCAATCAGGTCCTCGATGTGACGAACTAGCTTAAACCGCCTATCGCTCACCGCATCACACCACTCCAGCTGCGGCATTGACCGGCGAAGGTGTTAACCGGAACGTATTATGCGACTGACCAATATTTGGGGACTAATAAATGCGACTATGGCAATTAGGCCATTACTACCCTATATTTGTGAGCGCTTTTTGCGACTGAGTGCTTGTAGATGCGGAATTGACATTCACCTTACAGCTCTCACGGCTGCTTATCCTTGTCTCCAGCATGCGAAAAGCCAAGAATCATTTTTTAACACCAAAACATAAATCCAGATATACGGAACCATTTACGATTTTTAGCCGATTAAAAGGACAATAAATGACAGGATCAAGAGGAAGTAGTGGTGAAAGCGGCTTTTGGGAAAGCCAAGACAGCTGCGATACATTAGTAATTGACACACAGCTTTTATCGGCTTAGTTCGCGGTTGATCACGTTAAACAACGCTTCTCGGGCATTGGCTTGCTTAGCCGCTCTTTGAACATCCACAACGTTGTCCGGTTAGGAGCTTGGCAACTTTGGGATCAATTTTGTAAACCAGCTCTCTTGAATTAGGGTAAATAGTGCCCCATGTTGCGATGATGCGTTCTGGTGCTTTGCAGCCAGAGTCGCCTTTGTCGCGGCAGGGAGGCCGACCCGTCCCCGGTCGTTTAGATCAACGCCAAACCCACGGGAATAAACAATGGCTCTAACCAACACCGAGCTGCGCTATTACGACAGTAACGTACTCCGCCTGTCGGCGGATAAGCGCAAAGAATACCATGCCCAGGTCGATCGGCTGATCGACGCACTCCGCAAGAGCGTTAGGGACAAAACCGAAATCAAGATCACCAAAGTCGTGAAGGCCGGTTCCTTCGCAAAATACACGATTTTGAGGAAGACCACTTACGATCCAGTCGATGTCGATGTGGTTTTCTACATTTCCGGTCGCGACGCGAACAAGGAAACCCTCGATAGTCTCAGCGCGATGATCTACGATCTCCTGATCAAAATCTATCCGGCCAAGTCAGTTGAAGATTTCGAAATCCAGCGCAAAGCAGCGACTGTGACTTTCATTGGAACGGGATTGAGCGTCGATATCGTGCCAGTGATTGAGGACGAATCCCGACCGGGTTATGGCTGGCAATATGACATCCATGATGGCTCTAAAATCCAGACGTGCGCGCCCTGCCAGATTCAGTTTGTACGGGACCGCAAAGACCAGGATAGCGATTTCCGCACTTTGGTCCGAATGGCGAAGAAATGGCGCAACTACGCCGAAGTGAAACCGCTCAAATCTTTCGCCATTGAGTTGATCATGGCGCATGTGCTCGCCACGCAGGGAAAAGACGGCAGCATCGAGCAGCGCTTCCGTAACTTTCTCCTCTATATTGCGCAATCGGGCCTCAAGGATCAAATCAGATTCCCCGAAAACACGGCTCCGTTCGGAGTCTTTTCTGATCCGGTCGTGATCCTTGATCCGGTTTATAGCCTCAACAACGTTACAAGCCGGATTTCTGAGGCGGAGCAGCAAGAGATCGTCTCAGCAGCCCAGGAGGCTTGGGAAACGGCCAACTTCGCATCGGTCGAAAACGACAATTCGGTCTGGAAAGAGGTTTTCGGTCCGGGTTTCAAGGTGGAGGATTGAGATGAGCCAGACACGAACCGCCTCGGCGACCTACACAACGACGGACATCGAAAATGTTATGCGGCGTATGAGAGCTGACCTTGCAATGATCGCCGACAGCACGAAAGCATGGACAGCACAGCAAACCGCCGACTATACTTACGATATTGAGGTGCTCGCGAAGGCCGGCTATCTCGCATGGGTGGACTTAACTCTCTTGCAGTACGGTATCGAATTGAAAGCAGTACGCTTCGACGTCGATACTGATGCCGGCGCCTTGACCACGAGCCGTCCCGGAGGCGTCCTGTGGCCACGTGTATCAGATGCAAACCTCCGTATCGTAATCGGCTACACCGACTCCTATACGAGCGAAGCCCGCGAAGCGACTCGGAAAAAGCTGAAAGTCGGCTGGACCACATCCTACGACGATACCAGCCATTCAAACCTCAGCTCCTCGGGTGGACGCAACTATGTGAGCAATGCCTATGGCATGCAAAGAAAGGATTGGGCAGCATGAACCAGGCAAATATCTTTGATAGCGAAACGCCGCTGCCGAGTGATCCTTTGGCTCGACGGGAGAAGACATTACTTGGTTTCGACAGTCGCTATGCCCGTGTTCACGACCAGCTTCGTCTGCTGTTGAATGTCGGTGCGCTAGGCGACTGGAACCGGAAAAATCACGGCGGCAAGCTAACGATTTGCGATCTTGTCGCTGAACAGTATCCGCTTGTCATCTTTCATGGCGATGTCGGCACTGGCAAAACTGCGATGGCAGAATGTATCGCGAACCGCTTAGTGGCGGAGACGAGAAGCTCCGACTCAATTCTATTCAAGCTCTCCAACCGTGTCCGTGGCAGTGGTATGGTTGGCGAGATGGGAACGTTGCTTACCGAAGCATTCCGCAAGGTCACGCAATCGGCAGGGAAAACTCGCAGGGCGATCCTCATTATCGATGAAGGCGACAGCCTTGGAGCGTCGAGGACCCAGAGCCACAGTCATCACGAAGATAAGGTGGCGGTCAACACGCTGATCCAGGGCGTTGATGAACTTAGGCAATATGGTGGCCGGATAGTCGTCATTCTCTGCACGAATCGTCTTTCCGTTCTTGATGCCGCTTTGCGCCGTCGTGCCGCGATTATTGAAGAATTCAAGCGGCCCTCAGATGCTGAACGCCAGCAGCTTTTTCAAATGGACCTCGACGGTCTCAACCTCTCACCGGCCCAGATCGGCGAATTAGTTCGCACAACCAGCGCGCACCAGCCGCACCCATCATGGACCTATTCCGACATTCGGACAAGACTTTATCCGGCCGCCCTCGCAAGAGCTTACCCTGATCGTCCACTGCAATTTGACGATCTACTATCAGTGGCAACCACGCTCCAGGCATCTCCTGTTATGGAGGATCGGTGATGGCGAAATCCCCCCTGTTCGGGCGACGCATCCACATCTCAGGTAGCGTCGTGAATGACCTGGCGATCGCTCCGGCCACCGAGGTCGAAGCAGCGCGCACTCTCGTCGCGAGCTTGGTCAAAGAGCTCGTCAAGCGAGGAGCAAACTTTGTCATTCCAGTAGACGCTGAACCGCTACGCAAGGTCGATGAGCTGCCGGTTTGCTTCGACTGGCTTGTCTGGAAGTCCGTGAAGGACAATCTCGCGCTTCGGCCACCAAATGTTCCCGGCCCGTTTGTCGTAGCCGTTCAGCATTATAAGACTGAAGAGCAAATCCCCGACGCATTTGTCGAAATGTGGGATGTGTTGCGCATCACCCAACTGATCAAGATCGAGAGCGCCGCGCAATGGAACATGAACAGCAAGCGCATGGAGGCTCAGGCGCGTTATGGCGATATTCTCATTACTTTAGGCGGTGACGAAGGGGTTCTATATCTGGCAAACCTTTATCACGATGCCGGCAAACACATCGTGCCGCTCAATCTTCCTCTTTGCGCGGAAACCAAAGGTTCTCGGCGACTCTATAATTTTGGCTTGGCAAGCTCTCAATCCCGTCGATTGTTCCAGATAGCGGACGACGGAGACGCTCATGATTGGATTAACCGAATTGGCTTCCCTAAGCGGCAGTCGACCGCCGATCGCGTATCGGCACTGGTGGAACTACTTGAAGCGTTGGAGCGCCCTAAAGCCTTTGCTGTACGTCTACTGAATCCCGACCATGAAGATTATGCCGACGTACAAAATTTCTTCGACGTTGTGGTTAAGCCCGTGCTCGAAGACGAGTTTGGTTATCGCCTGATCGTTATTGATGGGCGGCAGACCTATGAACACGCCCGAATCGATCAGGAAATATTTGCCAAGCTGCATCGCAGTAGCATGGTACTGGCCGATATCACCGGAGCCCGCCCAAATTGCTTTCTGGAGCTGGGCTACGCGCTTGGGCGAGGTCTGCCCACGATGGTCACTGCGCGAGATGGAGCGAATCTACCTTTCGACATTACGACTTTCGCAGGCCATCACTGGAAAACCGGCGTAAACGTTGAAGATCGCCGAAGGGCTTTTCGCGAACACTGGCATGCCACCCGTAATCGCCCTATGCTTGTTCCAACGGAACCTTTGATTTTATGAACGACAAGCGCGAGGTTTTTGTTTCGGTCGATGTCGAGACGTCTGGACCGATCCCCGGCGAGTTCAGCCTGCTCTCGATCGGAGCATGCAGCGTTTTCGATCCAGACAAGACGTTTACTTGCCAACTGAAACCCATCACTGATGCCTTCGACCCGAAGGCGTTGGAGGTAACGGGGCTTTCGATGGAAGAGCTAGTGAAGTATGGGTTGGAGCCTTACTTGGCAATGAGGAGCTTCTCGCACTGGCTGGCTACTTTAAGTGATCGCGACGACTCAATCGTTTTTGTCGGCTTCAACGCGCCTTTCGACTGGTCGTTCGTTAACTACTATTTTCACCGTTTTTTAGGAGAAAATCCGTTCGGTTTCACGGCGCTCGATATCAAGGCGCTATATATGGGTTCAACCGGTTGTTCTTGGCATGATACGAGGTCCAGCATGATCGCAGAGCACCTCAAGCCGACGCTGTCTGGTACGCACGATGCTCTGCGCGATGCCCAATACCAAGCGGAAATTTTTCGATTGATTTGGTGTGGTCTTATTGCAAGTCATCGATATCAAGGCTGAGACCACGTATTCTGATAAAAACCACAACCGGTAATAGAGGATTTGTCTATAAATGCTATCATTTCCTAGGATGGCTCCGTTGGTTTATTTCAGAAATTCTGAAATCCGATACATCAGATCGGTCTTTACTAAAAATTTCACTTCTTCTTGGTTTTTTCTCTCGTTTTACTACTCTTTTTCTTTTTCAATTTTTTCGACGTAGTAGCGTCGGAAATCATCTTCTGAAACTCTCTCTGATCCTTGACGAACTCTGCCCAAGCCCGCTCGTTTGTTTTTTGCAAGCGAACCTCAATGTAGCTTTCCCTTAAACGACAAAGGAGTTCCTGTAAAGCTTTAGCCATTTCATTACGGGCTGCATCTATAGCATCCCAGTCAACCTGTTGTTCCTTGTTGAGAGGTGCGTCACCAGGATTGCTAAAAATATGACGTCGTCCATTTGGTGTATTGTCGTACCGAGAAGAAAAATTCAATGTGGTTTGCCAAGCAGTAAAAAGACTTGCTACCGTTTCTTCAAGCACTTGGTCATAAAGGCTAAAAAGGCTGTTCGTGACAACTCCTTTGAATCCCTCCCAAAACCAGAACACACCATCATCAATTACCCGTGGAAGTTCATTAATGTGTTGGTCCAATGTTGGAATGTGGATTGTTGACATCAGCCACTTAATATTTTCTACGTCATGCTCATGTTCAAGTTTTTTCCGCGAAAGTCCCCGCAACTCGACTGGAGTTTTTGGGTTTTTCTCAATAATGGCCTTAATCGCATCCTTTAAAAATTTGGCGAGCTTCACCCGCTCCAACTTTGATTCTGCTTCTGTAAAGGAATAGGGACTGGCTCGCTGCTGTACAAAGTCGAACGGCAGATCGTCAGGAAATTTTCCTTGGTCCTGGTTGAACAGTAAAATGACACGATCCCAACCAAGTTGGCCAACCGCATACCCAAGTTCATAAGTAACATTGGGGTTTGGGCAAGGTCTTTTTGCCCCAGGGAATGTAATGGTAGTTATGTCTGCTATAAATACATCTGCCTGCTCGATTTTCTTCAGAATCTCGAGCGCAATGTTCGGGCTACCTGAAGTATCACGTGTAGCTTCGTCTGGGATGAACTTGAGTTCTGTATAAATCTGCTCAATGAGCTTGCCAGCATCACCCAATGCCTTACGTATAGCATTAAGATTGGTCTTCTTTGGCGAATCACTTTGCCATGAATAGAAAACTCGGAATTCCTTTTTTTTAGCCATAGTTACTATTTATCAAAATTTGGTTAAGGGAGAGCAACCCATCAAAAAATAATGTCAGTAGCAATTACATTCATTTGAATTCCAACGCTAAACCAGAAAGTATTTGAATATCGTTGTCACAGACTATTTCTTGATCGACGGCCCATCGTTCGCAATATTCAAGCATGGTTTCTGTGTCTTTTCTGATGGGCTTGAATGGCTTTTGTCCTGATTTGCCAACAGCCATTACATAGGGATGGCTGCACGCAGAATTCGCAGCAGCTTTTATCATCGGCTCATAGAGTGCGGATAGCTTTAGATGCGGAATTTTGGATGCTATACGCTCAAAAATCTGAAATCCTGCGACGTCCAAATCACCCCAAAAGTGTATTTCAGGATGCTGCATCAGCGTCTCGAAACTTGTGTGCAATCCTTCGGTGCGCCTGAGCAATATGGCCTTGCCAGTTTCAACCGTACCGGCCAACTGGTTACCATACTCATTTGCGGAGTTGCTCAAACCAAAACCAAACGTACAAACGAATGCATGCCGAATTGATGCCGCTGATTGTATTGCCGTTTCAAAGGCAATGGGATTTTCTACGAGAATTACCGTTTGCGAAGTTTCTCCTCCACCGCCAACCATCACATACGGCGTTCTGGCAATAAATTTATCAATATCTATTCCAAATAATCGGAGACATTTCCCGTCAAGCGTAGAAAGCAGCTTAGACGACCCCATCAAGTAAGTCGCGCTCACTACAAAAGATGGCTGGCCAGCAACTAGATGCTGTTCATCACGCAACCTCCTCAGGCCTGCCAGCAATACCTCCATGCAATGAACATTAAAGTCTTCCAAGGCCGTATAAAGTGGGTATAGAGCAGCAATGTTATTTTCAGTTAAGTTGGCACCCTCAAGCGTCTTTCGCCAAAGGTCAGCATGGGTTGGAATATCCACTACTGGGCGAATTACGGTTATGAAACTACTAATAGGGTCTCCACGCTGGTCTGCTGAAAATGCCAATCGACCTTCGGAGTGAAGATGCTTAAAAGCTTTGCGAAGAGCAACCGGATCATTTGCTATATCGACACAGAGTCTAGCCATTACACCCGAAGTTCGAACCTTACCAGATTCATTCTTACTAGCCCTTTTAAGAAACCACTGGTAAACACGTTCTTCAAGTTTCGGCATATTGATCGCCGTCAGAATTGTGTTTGAATGCACTAGTGTACATAATCATTCCGTTATCTTCCTGCCATGGCTCTACTGCGACAAAAACCCGCTCCTTGTTACCGCTCTTCGCCAGTTTTCGTTTGCCAACAAGGTGTGCTGGAAAAATATCCTTGTTATTGACGTAATGTGGATTATGTATGAGGCCGATCAATTGAAAATTGTCGCCTACATCCTTGAGTCCATGGAAGGCCGTATTGATGTAACTTTCATTTGATAAATTGGAGAACAAGCCGTCAAAGAACATAATTCGCTGCGAACCTTTCAGTGCTGCACGTTGTTCCTTTCGTGTTCCATACATCATTGCTACACGATCCTGAGCATATTCAGCTTGTCGCACTAGCCACATCATAGCCAATGCTGTGTGCTGTCCAGTTGATAGGCCTGTTCCAGGAGCGGTCAGAGGTGTTTCGCCGTCACGAATTGCAGTATGAATAAATGATACTTGAGGATCGATAAAGATGTTATGGTATATCTTCGAGTGTATCATCTCCTTATAGCTTTTATTTCTACGCTCAATATCTTCATTGAGAGACGCGCCTGAACGTTCACGCGCGGCACTCTCACGATCCTCGATTTCAGCAATCAACGATTCAATAATTTGCTGAATTCTCTCTTCACTTGCCATGTCAGCTTTGACGATGAAACGTGCCTCTGGCTTGCGCTTCATTACTCGGTCGAGAATTTCGAGATTTAGTTTGGCTTGCCTGGCAAAGCGAGCAAGATTATTTACGGTTGCTGATTTATTTGACTCCATGACATCCCTGATTTTTTGAAGGTTAGTTTCACGTTCCTTTATTTGCTCTTCAATTTTGCCTTTCAAGTCATGGATGGAAAGCAGTTCCTCCAATGTGGCTGCATTCTCAATCTGCTCTATCTCAAGAACATGGAGGCCCTTAATCTCGCCACTTTTTGCCTTGCTACAAAATTCACTTCTCCGTTGTTCGAATTCCTTTCGTGTTTTTTTGCAAACATTGGAGAGGGTCAGGAGATGCTTGGTATCAATCTCCAGTTCTTCGACGGCCGCCTTTAGATTTGCTATTGCTGTACCGGCCGCTTCTGCGGTGCTGGCACGGTCACCCATGCAAGCAAGACGTATTGCTTCAGCGTAACGGAGAATTTCAGGGTGAACAGCGCCGTCGTGTATACGCTGGCGAATGTCATCAGAAAAACCGGCAATCTTGGCACTCTGCGATCTAATCACTACGATCATTTCGTGCATAGCTTCAACAAAAGGAATCAATACTGCAATCTGGCTGGAAAGAATGTTTATCTTTTCTTGTGCATTCTTTTCGCAGGTTTGAGCTTTGTTTCGTTTACCATCCGCATCGATGAGCTGATCTGCGGGACTTCTTTCTTCCGCTTTGGTCATTTGGATGTAACTATTCGCACGATCGAAGTCGATTTTTTCTAAACGTCGTTGCGCGATTCCTACATCATTCTCCAATCCTTGTCGCGTTGCAGGCGCATTTTGCATGAACACATCATTTCCATTTTTTTCAAAGGCAATGGCAACTTCAAGTTGCTGCTTATCCGCAACATACGAAGTCTTCAGCTCATTGAGTTCTTTGGCCCAACGTACTTCAGTTACCTCTAGTACGCCGTTAATATCCCGAACCAGGTCGCTAATCTGATCACTAAGCGCCTTTACCTGTGGTTCAAGAATTCCAATCTCTTCAGTTAAACGGTTGAATTCCGTATCGCCACCGAGTTTTTTGTAATCCTTAGCGGCTAGTAACACCCGGTTTGCCTCTTCTGTCACCTGTGTACTTAACACTTCGATACGAGCATTTATGTTTTGTATTTTTGTAGCCAACTTTGGAATAATTACTTCAGTTAATTCTTGGTAACTCGTTACTCCACCAGCTTTTATATATTTCCGCATTGCCTCAATAGATCTTCTGGCGTCATCCGAGGCTCTAATTTCAAAATCAGGTAACTCAACATTCAGTCGATCAAAATTGATTTCCGCTTCTTTAAATTTATTTTCTGAGTCTCGTTTGATCGCGTCCTGCGCTAATACCGCAAGCTTAACTGAGTCGCTTTCTTCTGATACCGATATTAAGGCTATATTAATCTCTTTATTACGCGAAGTAAGTTCGTTAATGTCGATTTTAATGCGTTCTTTTTCCGTTTCAATCAAAGCTGGATCGAGCAATATTTCCACCTGTCTGGTGCGGCGCCCTACCAAAAAGTTGTATGCTATTGTGCTAGATAGTCTGATTTCACCTTGCTGTATAAATTGGCTTAATGCTGATTTAAAAAACACTGGTACAGTCAGACTTGCCCCCTCTAAAATCTTAGTCGCTTGTTCCGCATCCTCTATTGAAGAAATAACGGGAGCTGATAGGGCGGCGGAAAATAGAGTTAGAAGCTGCTGGCGACGATCACCACTAACAGCATGGGTAACGGTTTCATGTAAGCGTTCAAACGAAATACCCGCAGCTTGTAGCGTAGCGAGTGCTTTAGCATATACCCTATCATCGGCTACCGCATACTTGTCTAAATCAGCAAGTTCACCATTTAATTCTCCGATTCGTTCGGTATTTTTTCTTTTTTCGTTACCAAGTTCGCTGCGAAATTCGGCAGCTTTTTTCAACCACTCATCTGGTGTTTTACCTGAATTTATCTCCCAGAACTTATTCAAAGCTTCAATGTACGGTCGATGTCTATCCATGGTTTGTTGTTCTAAAGTCATATTGTTTTTATGATCTATTAAATCCTTAAATGGATCTAGCGTAGAGGGTTCCACTTCACCAAATATTTTTTGGAAAATTGCAATGTTAGGCATTAACTCATCTATATCTGATTTATGGCGCTCGGCTTTAGCCAATTCCAACTTTTTGTTCGACAATAAATTATTTTCATCCCGCAACGACTGTTGAGGGTTGAGCGTATCAGGTTCGGCATCCCCGAATATTTTCTGGAATTTCGGAAGGAAACTAGCCAAACCAGACAGCATTTGATACTGTTCTTGAATATCTACCAAGCTGGAATTTTTTATTGAAAATTGATCTGATAGTTTCTCTCGCCTTTCGCGTGCATCCGTTAACGATTTTCTGGCTTCCCGATCCCGTTCAGAAACTGTTTCGAATGTCAAAATTAGGTCATCCAAAGCCGATGGCAAAGAAATAATGTCATGCTTGTATTTCAGGTTTTTCCAAAGATTAAACTCACTATCAAGCTTACCTACTTTTTCAATGTGTTTAGCTAGAGTTAATTGAGTTTTTTTTCTGGTTTCTTCAGCCCATTCTTTTGCTGTCAGCGGAGTTTCCCAATGCTCTTCTGGAAACTCTTCTTTTCTCGTAGCAAAGGATTCGTAGGCAATTTGATTCTCTTCCGTATCGCGGGCGGCTGCTAATAGCTCTTCATATTTCTTTTGCCAATGATCATAATCCGCTTTGGCGTCAGCACGATGCTTTGTGGCTTGATCTAATTCCCCAGTAAGCCTTCGTTTCTCTGCGCGATAAGGATTAGTATCAAGCTCAGTAATTGCGATACCGAAAGCACGGGTAATGACATCATCTAGCCCTTGAGTTTTAGAACCACTTAAGTTAGCTACGGCGGAAAGGAGCAATAGGGACTCTTTAAATCCGTAATAGGTAATAGATGAACGTCTTCCGCCGGGCCTATTTTTTTTGACATCACGATTTAAATCAATAGGTTGAGAATCAAGGCTACTGGTTGGCTGTTCATCAATTTCCTTTGAAATATTTTTGACATCATGTTTTAAATCAATAAATTGCGAAATTCCTGTATGTCCATTGATTTGTGTATTTGATCGTTTGGCATAATCATTTAATCGGAAAGTGTCTATGCCTGCTAAGGTAGCTAACCCTTCATCAGCGATTAACACCCCCTCGCGTTTGTCGATTACAATATACGATAATGCTTCAAGTACCTTCTTATCTTTGATCCATTGTGGATTAGTCGGGAATAAAGGGATGCCTGGCAATGGATATTTGACAGAAATCGTATGAATGATTGCGCCATCTCGAATAACTTTTGTCAATTCATCTTGGTATTCCCCGTCAGCATCAATGATTTCCTGTGCTTTCTCCTCGATAGGCTGAAATTTGGCAATTGCTTCCGTTGCATCTTTCAAGTCCCGTTGCTGTTTGGCTATGTCCACTAATGCATCGGCAGTTGGCTTCAGTGTTTTGAATAGCGCGTCTTCAAATTTTTGTTCATCTTCCTCCCCCTCCTCTCCTAGCGGTTGCCTAAGCAACTCTGGGGCAACAAACTGCCGGAAAAACGCCACTGCATAAGACTCCCCGCTTTGCTGTTTAACCTTAGTGACCATCGCCGAATAATCGCCAGCACCTTCAAGCTGAAATTCGACGTTCTGCTTGATGATTTCAACATTCGTAAACTGGCGAATATCTTCATGCCATTCTGCAACGTTACGCCAAGTGTCCCAACGTGCTCCCGGTATTTCTTTAACGGACTTTCGGAAAGAATCGTTGTCAATCAATTCAAGTTTGTTTTCGGTTTTTTGAAAGCACAAAGCGTCTTCGAGAAAGCCCTGAAATCGATAAAAATACGGTTCTTTTCCACGATTCCAGCATAGGCCAATGACATAGGGTGTTCCAGGTACATCGTCAGGTTCAACAGTGATCAGAGAGGACTGCAAAATATTGTCATTATGAGGCTTCTCGACGAATTCAATTCTAATATGCGTCCAGCCATTGTCCACAGGTGCCACTCGATCTTCCACACGTGGTTTTAACTGTCTATTCCTACTAAGTAAATAAAGACAGGCTTCTGTTAGACTTGTTTTCCCCCCTCCGTTGTCAATTTGTAACGCAGCTGACTGACCGAACAGGCGAAGAGTTTCTCCACGATATAGAGGTATCCATTCCTTGCCAGTGACATAGCCATCGGAAAGAAAATTCGCAACTTCAATTCTAGTAATACATGCCATCTTAGCGATCCTCTACTTCATTTTCGGCGTCGACAACAAGTAGGGTAGATGCTGATGAAAAGGGATCATTGCTAGGTAGAAGTTTCGCTAGCTGTCTGTCGTAGTTCATTTTCATTTCATAGGCAAACAGAAGTGTTTGCCTATAGCCGTCTTGCCTAATCTCATCAATCAAACCAGCATCTACCATCAACTCAAGAAAAGCGTTGCATAGCTGCGTTACAGTACCTTCCTTCTGGCCGGATAGCGCCTTATAAACTGCATCTGTTTTAAGCAAAGATGGATCAATTTTGAGAACATGGTCGTTAATGTATTCTTTCACAGCATCGATGAAAACATCTTTGGTGAAAGTCGTTTCCACCCAGTTCTGCAAGGAATTTGGCCCACGGTTCTTACGGGTATAAATCAGATCAAGCAGAATAAACCAAAGCTGTGTAAACCAGATTTTTGCTTCTGAATCTTTCTCGATTCCTCCACGCACCTGTTTCATTCGCGCTATCAATTTTTCGGTGCCAAAAAAAGGTGGGTTGAACTCGGGTTTCCTTGCGAGCACAAAAACCGTTGCACCAACTTGAATCCCAGCAGCTTCGAATTCATTGAAAGATTTAAGCTCTAATCCTTGTCCCTCGAAAATCTCTTCAAGTAGTGTGCGCATAGATGAGTCTGCATCGCGTAGCATTGTGGCAACTTCACGCTCTTCTTTAGAAATGTTGCGACGCCCTGATTTCGTTTCGACATAACGATGCTTCAGCATATATGCTTGAACGCGCCCTAGATCGGAATTATTCACATGCCCCTCCTGCAATGCGGATTTCAATGTCGTTGAATAAAAAGTCATCTGTACCGACTTTTTGCGTATTAAATGTTGGGATAACGTGAATTTGGATGTTCCCATCTACGGGAAGAATATCGGGAGCGACAAATATGCCAACTAAATCGCCAAGAAGCACACGCTCATTGACCAAAAACCAACCCTTATTGATAGCTTCAGACAAACGTAACGGTCCCAGTTTAAGTGCTTCCACAATCGCTTCACCATGGCAATCAAGGAAGTGAAGTTTACCAAGACGCGATATTGGTTCGACTTGTTCGTTTTCAAATATCACAGCTTCCACCTTTTCTGGAGTTGGTCTGATCTTAATTGCCCCAATCCCATCAAGGGATGAATGAAATGGCGTTTCAAGTCCGATAGCCCCCCATTGTTTGAGAATGAAGTCTTCATTGTGGGGTTTTAAGGGGGTTTTTACTAACTCAATGGCGGCGTTGAGGAACTGTGGAGGTGGGGTCGCGTTACGCCGATCTTGAAGCGCGGTACTTACCAGTTCAGATATAAGACGATTGAATATAACCAGTACTTGCCGTACTCGATTAACACTGCCGCACAATTCACCAAAACTAATGTCGAGGCTTGAATTTTCGAAAGCCTTCAACATATCGGGGCTTTCCAGCTCGCGTTCGGCCTTTTGTGCAATAGAGATTGTTTCTTCAATAACCTTACGATATTGCTCGAACTTCCCAACATATTTGTCGATATTCTCCGTTCGGCCGACTCTTTCTAGTGCGGAACGAACATCAAGTATTTCGTTACGCAGTTGACCAATAATCTCATTGGCGAAGATAAGTACATTCGGGAAGTCATGCCACTGGATTGCATGAAGTAAGTTGTAGGCGTTGCCACGAACATAAGCAGTGTCGTGTGCAGCGTTTGCAAGCGAAAGAAATAAGCGACCAGAAGCGGAGATTCGGTATTCGTCTGCGTAATCGGTTTTTTCGACAATAGCCGTTTTACGTTTTTCAGACTGTCTCACTTTTTCTTCTGAACCATTTGTAGCGTGCGTGACATAAAAAAGTTCTGTCGGACGACGCAAAACATTCAGGACATATAAAACATCAAGATCAACCACCCTAGGCCGATCAACCTTGATTGAATTAAAAATTGAAGAGAATGGTAAATATTCCTGGTGGGCGCTTTGATCAAGTTTCCGCAGACATTCAACAATCAAAATTGCAATATCGAGGTAAACGCCATCAGATTTCCCGGTCCGCGATTCCTGATTGTAATTTGGCGATCCTCCGTAATCTCGACATGAGTCATGGAGGTCAATAAACCGAACGGTGGTTGATAGCAAAGAAACATAATCCATGACTTCGTAGCATGCCTCGGCTTGAATGGTGAGGATATTTATTATTCCCTATTGTCTGATGGAATAATTATTAGGTCAACATATTTTTTATGCTATTATTTGCGTCATGAGCAAAAAAGAGCAGCAAACTAACAGAGAGGTAACATGGAGCGCGTTACAACGACTCCAGTTCATTGAGTTTCGTCTTCTGTGGGAGGGACACGTTAATCGTAGGGATCTCATGGAAACATTCGGCATTTCCGTTCCGCAGTCCACCCTTGATTTTCGAGAGTACCTAGAACGTGCGCCAAACAACATGGATTACGACAAACGGCGTAGATTCTACTTTCCAACTACAACTTTTAAGCCAATATTCATTTCTGAGAACACGGAGGGATACTTGTCGCAGCTTGTTGCTCTGGGAGCGACTAGAGAAGGGCAGAGCATTCCTGGGTTGATTGGCGCCACACCTGAATTCGATATTCTTCCTACACTGGAGCGTCGTATTGACACCAGCACTTTGCAACAAATTCTGGAGTGCATTAGAGAGGGTATTTCCATAGAAATTTATTACCAGTCACTAAGTACTCAGGCTCCAAGTTGGCGAAGAATTACACCGCACGCTTTGGCATCGGATGGTCTTCGCTGGCATGTAAGGGCATACTGTCATACCAAAAAACAATTCCGAGATTTTGTGCTGGGGCGGATTATGGACATTCGTGAGACACAGCCCTCGGAAATATCAGGAACAGCTGACACAGAATGGCATGAAATTATCAAAGTGACGGTTGCACCAAATCCTTCGTTGACAGAGGATCAGCAGAAAATCATCGAGCGCGACTATGCCATGAATCAAGGCAAAAAGGTTATCACCATGCGACGATCGTTTCTTTTTTATCTAAAACGACGGCTTGGAATTGATGACGGGATGGAGAAACCACCTGCAGCCCAGCAGGTGGTCATTATTAATATTCAGTAATTTCATTCGCGGCTAAATATTTTTTCGAAAATACAATTGTGGAGATTTGCAGCTCATAACAAATTTCGCGTTGTTAGATCAAGAATTCTGACCACTACCGCATGTACCGATTGCGCCCCCCATTCCGTGAACAGTATAGTCCTTAATAAAATGTGCTCTGTACACGTTAGGTTTTTGTCGTGTACAGAGCTCCTGGGGATAACTTTTTTTGTCGTGTACAGAGCAATTTGGCTTTAAAAAAGTGGATAGTCATTTCAACCCTACCTTCTTTAATCCGTTTGAAATAGCTCTCTCCATCCCTCCATCGTAAGCGTTCAACCGTACCGCCTATAAAATAATTTTCGTCTGTTGCATCCTGTCCTTTTTTTGTCAGGAGTTTTGGCATGGCTATCACAGCGAAATGGCGTC
>Ga0208625_100133_pt1 | contig 18389 bp, 15 predicted proteins | sample LakWasMeta8_HOW4_2_FD_183858 | JGI IMG/M metagenome (GOLD analysis project Ga0208625, IMG submission 183858) | Freshwater sediment methanotrophic microbial communities from Lake Washington under simulated oxygen tension - Sediment Metagenome... | ecosystem: Environmental > Aquatic > Freshwater >... | reverse complement strand
TTCAAAATCGGCACTGAACACCTGCCCAGGCCCTTAATCCGGGCGCTGGGAATTGTTAAGCGTTGCGCCGCATTCGCCAATATTGCGCAGCATAACATCGACGAAAGCATCGGTCATGCCATTGCCGCGGCGGCACTGGCTGTGATCGACGGCGCATTGGACGATCATTTCCCGCTCGTGGTCTGGCAGACCGGCTCCGGCACGCAGTCCAACATGAACGCCAACGAGGTAATTGCCAATCTGGCGATTGAGCAGCTTGGCGGCAAAATGGGGTCGAAATCGCCGGTGCATCCCAACGATCATTGCAACCGCGGCCAGTCCAGCAATGATGTCTTTCCAACAGCCATGCATATCGCCACGGTCGAACAACTGCACCAATTATTGCTGCCCTCCCTGCAACACCTGCATCAGGCATTGTCCGACAAAGCCCAGTCCTGGCAGGGCATTATCAAGATCGGGCGCACGCATCTGCAGGATGCGACCCCGCTGACCCTGGGCCAGGAATTTTCCGGCTACGCAGCCCAGGTAAAACTCGGAATTGAACGAATCAACGACAGCCTGAAACGCCTGTACCCCTTGGCGCAAGGAGGCACGGCCGTCGGCACCGGCCTGAACGCCCAACCGGGTTTTGCTGAAAAATTTGCCGCAGAAGTGGCGAAGTTTACCCAATTGCCGTTCACCTCGGCGGCCAACAAGTTTGAAGCGATGGCCGCGCACGATGCCCTGGTCGAAATCTCCGGGGTGTTGAATACCCTGGCGGTCAGCCTCAATAAAATAGCCAATGATATCCGCCTGCTCAGTTCAGGCCCGCGCTCGGGGCTTGGCGAACTGGCCCTGCCGGAAAACGAGCCCGGCTCGTCGATCATGCCCGGCAAAGTCAACCCGACCCAATGCGAGGCCATGACCATGGTTTGCGCCCAGGTCATGGGCAATCACGCCACCGTCACCTTCGCTGGCGCCCAGGGGCATCTGGAGCTCAATGTTTTCAAACCGGTCATCATTTACAACGTGCTCCAGTCCATCCGCTTGATCGGCGATGCCGCCCTCAGTTTCACCGATCATTGTGTGCTGGGCATTGAACCGAATACCCAGCGCATTGCCGAACTAATGGAACAATCGCTGATGCTGGCAACCGCACTGGTTCCGCACATCGGTTACGACAAGGCGGCCCATATTGCCAAACGGGCTTTAAGCAATCACAGCACGCTGCGCGAAGAAGCTGTCGCCAGCGGCTGGGTCACGGCTGAGACCTTCGACCAGATCGTCCGCCCGGAACAGATGATTTTCCCGCAATAAAAAATCAATTTTCATCACACAGCCAAGGGAGCAAGACCATGCATGTCACCTATGAACAAGCAGAAACGGCGATAGCCGCGGCAATTGCCGAATCCAAAAAGATCGGCACCCAAATGTGCATCGCCGTTGTCGATTCAGGCGCTGATTTAAAGGCATTTGTGCGCATGAACGGCGCCTGGGTCGGCAGTGTCGACATCGCCATCAAAAAAGCCAAGACCGCCTGTTTTTTCGGCATGAACACGGGGCAGATCGGCCAACTGTCGCAACCGGGGGGACCGCTTTACGGCATCGAGCATTCCAACAACGGCCTGATTACGTTTCCCGGCGGCATCCCGATCGTTGATAACGACGGCATCCTGATAGGCGCCATCGGCGTCAGCGGCAGTTCGGTGGAAAACGATCACCAAGTGGCTAAGGCCGGGGTCGATGTCATCGGCCTGGCGGACTTGCCTTCCCATCCATGGCGAACCTGACGAGGACATGAAAACTTAAACCCGCGAGATACATTGCCATGCCCTCACCCGACCCCATACTTGACAACGCCCGGCAATGGGTCTGCCTGCAATGCGGCTACAACATGATCGGCGAGATGCCCGATGTCTGCCCCTTTTGCGGGGCGCAGCATGATCGGTTTCTGCCGTGGGACGCGGTCGAAAACAACTATCGCGTCACGACTCATGCGGTCAATGATGTCGTCAGTCAATTGCTGTCCGTGCCCACACTGGGACTGGAGCATGCGGCTTATCGCGTTGAAACCGGGGAAGGCCCGGTCTGGATTGATTCGCCCTCGGCGTTCAATCGTGACCTGGCGCCAGTCAAGGCCATTTTATTCACGCACCATCATTTCCTGGGGGCTTCCAATCAATACCGCCGCCTCTGGCATAGCGAGGTCTGGCTGCATGATCTGGACGCCCAACACCGCTTGTCCGCCTTATTCGATATAGACCGGCGCTTTGCCGACGACTTTTCCGCCTTCGGCATAGAGGCGTACCATACCGGCGGACATACGCCGGGATTCACTTTTTATATCCACCGGGACGCGTTGTTTATCTGCGACTATGTTTTTCTGGTGAAAGGCGTTTTGTACTTTAACCCCTACGGGCCGGAACAGGAAACCATCAAGCGCGCGCAACGTATTCATGACATCGTCAAGAGCAAAAGCCTGAAAACAGTCTGCGGCTATAACTATGTCGCAGATTTTGCGGACTGGCTGCCTCTGTTCGAAGATCTCCTTCACCATCGCTCCTGATACCGTCATGTGCCCGAGCGCGGACCCGCCAGAACAAGCAAACAGCCCCCAAGAACAAGCCAAACTGATTGTGTATTATGACGGTGCCTGCCCGAAATGCATTCGTGACCGGCACCATTACGAAAAACTCTCGGGCCAGTCTGGCGAGCAGGTGTGCTGGTTTGATATTACCGGCCAGGAGAGCCGCTTGCGCGAGCTGGGCATCGATCCGCAAAAGGCTTTAAGCGAATTGCATGTCCGCGACGAAACTGGCCGGATCGTATCCGAATTGGATGCCTATATTCTGTTGATGCAGCAAGTGCCTTTGCTCAAACCCGTTGCCTGGCTGATCGGCCTGCCGCTGATTAGGCCCTGGCTGGCCAGGCTTTATCATCGGCAAGTCAACCGCCGCTTGAGAAAAAGAGGACTGCTTTAAAACTTCGCGCCCGTCGCTGCTTGAACAGTGGCGGGCGATGACCGAAACGGTGTCAAACCTTGCTGTCGAATGCGCTCGCTGAGTTTTTGCCGGGTATGGCCTCAACAATCTGTACCCGCTGGGTGATGCCGCACACCAGGGTATAGGGAATGGTGTCGGCATAACGGGCAATTTCTTCAACAGCCAGACCATCGCCCCACAAGGTCACCGGATCTCCCGGCCTTGCCTCCGGTTGCGTCGCCAGATCAACCGTAATCATGTCCATGGAAACGCGCCCAATTAAAGGTACACGCAGCCCGTTAACCAGCACGGGCGTGCCTGCTTTGGCATGACGCGGATAGCCATCGCCATAACCGATCGCCACAACCCCCAACGTTGTCGATTTTTCGCACAACCAGCTGCCGGCATAACCGACAGTATCGCCTGCGTCTATGGACTTGACCGCAATCAACCTCGAATGCAGACTCATGAGGGGCTTAAGCCCGATCTGCTCGCCCGTGCTGTCGGGGAATGGCGAGATGCCATACAGCATCACGCCGGGACGCACCCAGTCGGTCAACGACTGCTTCCAGCCCAATATGCCCGCCGAGTTGGCCATGCTGCGCTGACCGGGCAAACCGGCGACAGTATTGTTAAACAGCTGAATCTGCTTCAGTGTTTTATCGTCATTTTTATTATCGGCATTGGCAAAATGGGTCATCAGATTGACCGGCTGTTTGATGACGGCGCATAGGTTCAAGCGCTGATGAACTGCGCTGACATCGCGCGCTTTAAATCCCAGCCGGTTCATGCCGGTGTCGATTTTTAACCATGCCGAAATAGCATTCCGCTCCGGCCTGGCCGCCAATATTTCCAGCTGGGCAAACGAATGCACCACGGCATCGAGCTCATGCTGCAGCAAGGCGTCCAGTTCCTCGCCGCAGGTAAAGCCCTCTAAAACAGCAATGCGCTGTTTCAATCCGGCCTTGCGCAAACGGATGCCCTCATCCACGCGGGCAACGGCAAAACCATCGACATCGCGCAAGGCTTCGGCAATACGCTGCAAGCCATGCCCGTAGCCATTGGCCTTGATGACCGCCATCACCTTGGCGTCAGGCGCACTTCGCCGCACCGCGGCCAAATTATGCTGGACCGCATCCAGATTGAGTACGGCATGGGCGGCAGGGATCATTCGTAGTCCTCATAGCCGTACGGATTGCCGGCAAAATTTTCAAAGCGGGTATATTGCCCCAAGAATGTGAGCCTGACGGTGCCCAGCGGGCCATTACGCTGCTTGCCGATAATGACTTCGGCGATGCCTTTGTCGGGACTGTCTTCGTTGTACACTTCATCCCGGTACACAAACACAATCAAGTCGGCATCCTGCTCGATAGCGCCCGACTCCCTTAAATCCGACATCACCGGACGTTTGTTGGGGCGTTGCTCCAGATTACGATTAAGCTGCGACAAGGCCACCACGGGCACATTCAGCTCCTTGGCCAAGGCCTTCAAGCCCCGCGAAATATCCGAAATCTGCTGCACACGATTTTCGCCGCTGGAGGGCGACTGCATGAGCTGCAAATAATCCAGCACGATCAGTCCCAATTGCCCGTGTTCGCGCATCAACCGCCGAGCTCTCGAGCGCACCTCGGTCGGCGTTAAGGCAGGCGTATCATCGATAAACAGCTTGGTTTCGGCCAGCAGATTAATCGCCGAAGTCAGGCGGGGCCATTCATCGTCATCGAGCTTTCCGGTCCGGACTTTATGCTGGTCGATCCGGCCTAATGACGACATCATACGCATGGCCAGGGAATCACCGGGCATTTCCATACTGAACACGGCCACCGGTTTATCGCCCTTGATGGCGATATTTTCCGCCATGTTCATGGCGATGGTGGTCTTGCCCATCGACGGCCTGCCGGCCACGATTATCAAGTCCGCCGGCTGCAACCCGGAGGTCATATCATCAAAATCGGTAAAACCGGTCGCAGCGCCGGTGATGTTGCCTTCCTGCTCAAACAGGGTTTCAATCTTGTCGACCGCGCTAGCCAACAATGACTTGATCGGCGTGAACCCGCCCTGCCCGCGCTGGCGCTGCTCGGCTATTTTGAACACCTGTCTTTCCGCATTCTCGAGCAAATCAGCGGTATCGCGGCCCTCGGTATTAAACGCGGAATCGGAAATATCGGTACCGACATGAATCAACTGTCTTAGCACTGAGCGGTCGCGCACGATATTGGCATAAGCCACGATATTGGCCGCGCTGGGCGTCTCTTTGGCCAGCATGCCGAGATAGGCCAGGCCACCGGCATTTTCCAGTTCACCGATTGCTTCCAGCGCTTCCGAAACGGTAATGACATCGAATGGAATCTGTTTTTCGGCCAGCTGTTCAATCACCCTGAAAATCAGCCGGTGATCCTTGCGGTAAAAATCGCCCTCGACGACCTTGTCTGCAACCGAATCCCAGGTCTGATTATCCAGCATCAGCCCCCCCAGCACCGATTGTTCGGCCTGTATGGAATTAGGGGGGATTTTTAGCGAATCCATTGCATAATCACGATCAAACGAATAACTTTCAGACATAGCACACCGGGTAAAAAACAGTAATCATAATGATACAGGGAAAGCAGGCTTTGAATAAAGCCGGGTAAATTTAAACATCACGGGATAAAATTGAACGGCAGTTCGGCAGACAATACACAGAAATAGGATAGGGAATGAGCCACACAGTCATGCTCACCAACTTTACAGCACAGGCGTTAAGAGGCGCTTACGGGTAAACGGTTTGTTTTAGCGTGGAGTACACAGCCCGACTCATGCCGTTTGATTCAAAGGCGGCTGCGGGGCTCCGCTTTGTTTGATCTGCACACTATTGCCTATAGCCAATAAGCCGCATTGATCATGCAGGGCATTTTGCCCGAAGTAGACTTTGTTATTCCATTTTCTTAAGCGGTTGAGCGTCAGCAAAGGTTCTTTGCCGGTTTCTGCGGTTTCCGGATCTATGGCCGGCACAGCGCATCGCGAGCAAGGCTTGGTCAGACGAAAACCGATGCTGCCGATGCTGATTTCGCGCCAGCTGTCTTCGGCGTAACTTGCGCAATCGGCAATCACCAGATTGGGCCTGAAACGGGTCATCGATAAATTCAAGCCCATGGCCTGATTCAATGCCGCCAGCGAGTTTTCTGAGGCAATCAGAAAAGGAAAACCGTCAGCAAAGCTCACCCGATCACCGGGCCGCCCATAAGCCGGATCGACCCGGCGAATTTCATGGTCAGGCTGATAAACCAGCCGGCATTCGGTGTTTAAAAAATGACTCAGCCAGCCATCGGCTTCCGCGGATACCGTGCGGGCATCGCATTGGTCATGCCAGATGCGGCTGCTGATAACCTCGCCATCAACGGGATTTAGCGGCAGCGACAGGCTTGCCATGCCCGGCGCGGTCAGAACCAGTTCATCTTCTTTCAGGGCAGTCTTAATCAAAGCCATTTTCGGCAGGCGGCGCTGACTGAGAAATTGCCCGAACTGATCAACAAGCATCCATTTTCTGTCGTACTGAAGCCCTGTTTCGGTCACCGGCCAGCGACTTACAGGAATACCGGCCAGGGATTTGACCGGATAAATATAAATTTGGCTCAAGGTAAATACTGTCATGCAAGTGAGGCTTAAAAGTCAGTTGGGGTGTGGGTTGTAGAGCGCCGGTTGCCAGGGAACTGCTGATTAGCGGCAGTTCGGGTGTCACGAACAATGTTAGTTCTATCGAATAGCCCTTAGTTCAATGGCTAAACAAGATTCCTGCCGCACTCAGCACTGCCCTGGCAAGCAGGCTTCATTTGAATACTAACTTATCCTGTGTCTCGAACAGATAATCACCCAGATCATTATTGTACCGATCAAATTTTATCCCGTACCGGAACCCTGCTGGCTCCTTAACGACATAGACAACCTTTGACGGGATTTTATAAGCTTTACCACCTTTAAAATTGAGCGCTAACGTTATTTTGCTGTTATTGCCTATTTTTTTGACCGTTGTAATCAAAGCCCCTTTACTGCCGACATCAATTAAGTCGACCGGGATATCCCCGCTGAAATTAAGCAGTCCGTTTTTGCGGACAGTTGCCATGATATCGCTTCTGATGTAACGAATGCAGGTACGCTTGTTCGGATATTCGGCTGGTTCTACCTCAAAGTCGGCAAAATCATTAAAAGCTTCTGTATTTTCTTCGAATTCGGACATAAGGCAAGGATGCAAATTTCCAAGTTTAAAACAACGATTTCAAGTATTGTCCTTAAACGGCTAAATTTCAATAGTGCCAACTTAGCCCCGCTTGCAACTAAAAACTAAAAAAAGTCGTTGAATCCGTTAAAATTAGGCTCTCATTTGTTTTTTGGCCGGGACTGGGTGCAATGCATAAGCTGACTTCTCAAATAATTATTGGTTTTTTGTTTATTATTCATCTGGTTAATACAAACACTGCCGACGCTAAAGCCAAGCAGACTGTCAGCATTGCCTATTTGACCCAAGAACAAATAGCGCCCCCTGCATTATCCAATTTGGATCCTGTAATCAAAAACAAAGGCGAAATTGGCGCAGAACTGGGAATTACTGACGACAATACGACCGGCCAGTTTACGGGGCAGAAATTCGAGCTCAAAAAATTCATCGTCCCGGTAAACGCCAGCGTTGCCGATGTGTTTAATAAAAATATCAAAGGAAAATTTCAATATATCCTAGTTAACCTGCCCGCTGATCAGCTCAATCCGCTTGCTGATTTAGCCGATGCCGGGCAGACACTGTTGTTTGATGTCGGCACGCGCGATGATGCCCTCCGCAACGAACAATGCCGACATCATGTTTTGCATCTGTTGCCCAGTAGAGCCATGCGCGCCGACGCCCTGGCGCAATACATGATGAAAAAACGCTGGACCAAATGGTTTCTGGTCACCGGACCGCAAGCCGAAGACCGCTTGTTTGCCGATGCCCTTCGGCGGGCCGCCAAACGTTTCGGCATAAAAATAGTCGAGGAAAAAACCTGGGAGCATACTTATGACGCCCGCCGCACGGCTCAATCGGATGTGGCGGTTTTTACCCAGGTGGATGACTATGATGTCCTGGTCGTTGCCGATGAACAGGGCTTGTTTGGAGAATACCTCGAATATCGCACCTGGCTGCCAAGGCCGGTAATCGGCACTCAGGGCCTGGTTGCGACGTCATGGCATCGCACCCATGAGCAATGGGGCGCGGTGCAGATTCAAAACCGCTTTAAAGAGCTGGCCGGACGCTGGATGGAGGAGCAGGACTATGCCGCCTATCTGGCCGCTCGGGCATTGGGCGAGGCGGCAACGCGCACCCAGTCCAATGAACTGGAAAAGATTAAGACGTATCTATTCAGCGAACAGTTCGCACTGCAGGGTTATAAAGGCAATCCTTTGTCGTTTCGCGCCTGGGATGGCCAATTGCGTCAGCCTGTACTGCTGGCGGCGCCCAGATCATTAGTTGCCGTAGCGCCGATCGAAGGTTTTCTGCATCCCAAAACTGAGCTCGACACCCTGGGTTACGACCAACCCGAATCAACCTGTCAATGAGGCACACGATTATGAAAAAGAATTATACAGCGCTGTCTTTATCGATGGCATTAATTGGCTCCGTGCAGGCAGAGACTGTTTTTGTCACCCTGGAAAAAGACAATGCTCTGGCTGTCGTTGACCCGATAGCAGGCGAACTGATCAAAACAGTCCCCATTGGCCAGCGTCCCCGGGGCATCAGCATCAGCCCCGATAACAAGTTTCTGTATATTGCCACCAGCGATGACAATACCATCAAGATTGTCGATGCCACGTCGCTGCAGGAAGTGGGGCAATTGCCGTCCGGCGAAGATCCCGAAACTTTTGCTCTGAACCCTGCCGGCGACCGGCTTTATGTGTCTAATGAGGATGACAGCCAGGTAACCGTCATCGACGTGGCCAACAAAAAAGCCATCAAACAGATTCAGGTGGGTGTCGAGCCCGAAGGCATCACAGTCAGCCCCGATAACCGCTGGATCATCAGTGCCTCTGAGACCACCAATATGGTGCATTGGATTGACAGCAAAACCATGTCGATTAGCGAAAATACCCTGGTAGATCCACGTCCGCGCGCCGTTGCCTTTACTGCAGACAGCAAACAACTGTGGGTGACTTCTGAAATGGCCGGCAGCTTGACGGTTCTCGATGCGGACACTAAACAAATCGTCAAAAACATCAAGTTTGCCGTTCAGGGCGTCACTGCCGATAAAATTCAACCGGTCGGCGTGGTCATTGATCAGCAAAGGACGCGGGCTTATGTGGCGCTGGGTCCTGCCAATCGCGTCGCGGTGATTAATGCGCAGACTTTTGAAGTCGAAAAATATCTGCTGGTCGGACAGCGTGTATGGAACCTGGCGTTCTCGCCCGATCAAAAAAGACTCTACACCACTAACGGCACCAGCAATGATATCTCCATTATCGACCTGGAAGATCAGAAAGTGACCAAATCCATCGGCGTAGGCCTTTATCCCTGGGGAGTTGCAGTCAAACCATGATGTCACCGATAGCGCTGTCCATTAAGGATGTCAGTTTTTCATACGCCGGCAAAAAAGCCCTGGACCATATTGATTTCAAGATTCAACCGGGAGAATGTACCATCCTGTTAGGCCCCAACGGCGCAGGCAAGAGCACCCTGTTCTCGTTGATAACCCGCTTGTATGATACGCGGAGCGGACTGATTGAGCTGTGCGGTTTCAATGTCAAGCAACAAACTCGCAAAGCCCTGGCAAAACTGGGTGTGGTTTTTCAACAATCCACGCTCGATATGGATTTGACGGTCATGCAGAACCTACGCTATCACGCTGCATTACACGGCATGGGCCGCAAATTGGCCACGCAAAGAATTCGCGAAGAGTTGGAACGTCTAAATATGTATGAGCGCCGTTTTGAGCCGGTACGGCAATTGAATGGCGGCCACCGGCGCCGGGTTGAAATTGCCAGGGCCTTATTGCATAAGCCTTCCCTGCTGCTGCTGGATGAACCTACCGTCGGCCTGGATGTTCCGAGTCGCCAGGATATCGTGGAGCATGTTCACCAGTTAGCGACCGATCAAAAATTAGCGGTGCTGTGGGCGAGCCATTTAATCGATGAAATTTATCCGGCTGACCGACTGATCGTGCTGCATCAGGGAAAGATTAAAGCGGATGGGACGGTTAATGAGGTCCTGAAATTGAGCAACACTAGCAGCATCAAAGAGGCTTTTTACCAATTGACGCAAGGAGGGCAAGCATGAATCCAGTTCATTACTGGCGCGCCTTATGGGGTATCGTCGGCCGGGAATTATTGCGCTTTGTCAAGCAACGCGAACGCTTTATATCGGCTCTGGTCAGGCCCCTGGTCTGGCTGTTTATCTTTGCCGCAGGCTTTAGAGCGGCATTAGGCATTGCCATAACAGCTCCTTACGAAACTTACATTCTCTATGAAGTTTATATTACGCCCGGGCTTTGCGGCATGATTCAACTGTTTAACGGCATGCAGAGCTCATTTTCCATGGTTTACGATCGGGAAATGGGCAGCATGCGCATGTTGATGGTGTGTCCATTGCCGCGCTGGTTTTTATTGCTGAGCAAGTTGCTGGCCGGTACTGCGGTCTCAGTCTTGCAAGTCTATGTATTCTTGGCGATAGCCTGGTTTTATGAGATTGAAGCACCCTGGCAAGGTTATTTGTGGGTATTGCCGGCGCTGGTTTTGTCCGGCTTAATGCTGGGCGCATTAGGATTATTGCTGTCGTCTTTCATCAAGCAGCTGGAAAACTTTGCCGGCGTCATGAACTTTGTAATTTTCCCTATGTTTTTTATGTCAACGGCACTGTATCCTTTATGGAAAATTAAAGAATCCAGCGACTTACTGCACACCCTGGCCCAATATAATCCCTTTTCACAAGCCGTTGAGTTAACCCGATTTGCACTATACGGACAGTTTAATCAGGAAGCTTTTATTTATACCTTTGCTGCCTTTGTCATTTTTATGGCAGCGGCCATTATTGGCTATAATCCGTCAAAAGGCATGATGACAAAGAAAGGCGGCGGTGCAGGATGAAATAGGATGGTCTAAAATTCAATAGGGCTGTTCTAACAGGGCAGCCATTCCTCTATATTTACATCGCTTCCGTCTGGAGATAACAACTGATCATGCTGGATAAATACACTTTACTCATGTTTCAAGCAATCCGATAAAGCCGGTGGACCTGTGAAGAACTCTTTTTTTCTGGTTATTCCACCCCAGCAGAAAGCCCCCCAGCGGCTAAAGCAATTTGAAGCCAAAGCCCTGCAGCGATGGATAGTCGAGCTGCCCACCGCTAACCCGGGTCTCGCCTCCCGCCTGATCTTCGACTTCTTAAAAGAATTCAACACCATAGAGATGGGGTTTCAATTGCGCCTGGATGCGCTGGAAGAACTGAGGCCCAGCGTTCTGGTTATAGAAGACTATCTGCGCTCAAAACTGACAAAAACAAGCTTTCCAAAAGAAGAAACCGACAAGAAAATTCTAGATGTTTTAGTCTCCATCGAAAGAGAATTTACCATTGGCTATTGGACGGCGCTAAAAGAACTAACCCGCCGCAGTGTCGGCTGGTTTCAGGGCAAAAGCGCGGCATTGGCCATACAGCGCTGCATTAAAGGACTGAACAGCATCGTCATCAGTCACTTCATCATGGGCATGCCGATACCGGATTGGGTGTGGATAGATTTGCACTCTCTTTATAAACTCAGTGTCACCATAAAAAAAGAGTCGGCGAAAGTCGCCAATGATAGCGAGCAGTTACACAAAGCCAGCTCTCCGGAAGAATGCTACCTGCAAATTCTGCTGCTCAGCCTGGCTGACCCGACCGGCCTGATGCAAAAAGAAATTGCCCTGGTTTACAGTTTCATAGAATCCCTGGCCGCTACACTCAGCCTGAAGCAAGAACCCATCACCGGACTCGCCAGGCAGTGTCTGATTTTAACGGACGAAGATAAACCCCCTCATTTTCAGCAGGAAGCGGACAACAACAAAGACCTGGCCACCCTTTATATTGACTTCACCGGACTATACAAGGCCCTCGCGAACAAAGAGAAATGGATCAGCAAAGCCGAGTCCAGATTCAGTTCGCTGCATCTATTAAAAAACAACGCTAACAAGCCATCTGCCGAATTACTCGACTATCTTATTCAAAGATGGTCCGGCATAGACCTCCAGGGGGCGAGTTTTTTTAGTGACAGACTGGATCGCTATATATCTATAGGCTTGGAACCAACCCATGAACTTCAAGACTCCAGCGAATCTACCGATACAAAAGACCTGGAATTTCTAGCCCAGTCAGCCACTGACAGACTACTGTCCTGCGTATTTCAAAAAACAGGTGTTTTGTCAGTCGGCAGCCTGATCAGTTTTAGAAAAACGGGTATGCCGGAGCATAAGCGCTCATTAGGCATTATCAACAAACTCATTGTCGGCAAACAAAACGGAAAAATAGAATTTGGCCTGCAATTACTGGCGGCACAGCCCGTTGCGGTGACTTATCATCAAATGGAAGACAAAGAGACTGATAAACCACAAAAAGCCCTGTTTTACATCGAAAAAGAAAACGAACTTGAAAAAGGCTATATCATGACCGATACCTTTATCTTGAAAGAGGGGGATGTCGTGCGGCTGTTTATGAATAATGAAAACTTTCCCATCGCCCTATTAAACCGAAAAAATGTTGGCCTGGGCTACTGGCAGTTTGAATGTCGCCGGATCGCAGAAAAGGAAAAAGAAAAAGTCGAAACGGCCAAAAAAGGTTACGACTTTATTTAATCAGTAAACGGACGCAAATCATCATTGACACTTGCAAAGATCTGTCATCATGGTAAGTTGAAGCTGCTTGAATGAATTTTTCGGTTTTTAAAATTGTTATAGCAGGATAAAATTAAAGATCTAGTCCGTAGCAACATGCTTTTGCTGACCATTGGTATTTAGCGGCGGACAGTTAACCAGGCGAGCAACGATCGCTTTTTGGGCAAGATATCCAAAATATAATAACTAAAACGACAATATTGTGAGGAAGAAAAATGAGTAACGAAGAAAACGCTAACAAGACTGAAGAAGAGAACATCGTTGCAGAAGAAGCTGCAACTGCAGGGGATAGCGCAAATAAGGCAGCTGATGCGGCAAAAGGTGCCGCGGGCAATCTGATTTCCTCAATATTGAGTTTAAAAGAAAATAATCCAAAAGCGTTTTTTGGAATCATTGGGGGCGTCGTCGTTCTTTTGCTGATTCTTATGATGAGCGGCGGTGACGAATCAAAGCCTTCTGTTTCCGGACCTTCGCTGAAAAACCTCGCTGTTGGACAAAAATATGTCCTTAAAAGCCCCAATACCTATGATAAAGATGCAACCATCCGTCTGGTTGCAGTACCCGGCACGATGGCAGCTTACGATGACACCGAGGAAGATGATAGAACAGGCGCTTGCAAGCATTTGCCTCAAGGCACGCCGGTAACAGTCCTGGATTTCATGGATGCTTACGGTAAGAAAAACGCATTCGTTAAGGTGCAAATCGAGGAAGGCGAATGCAAAGGCCAATCCGGCTGGGCATTAGCCATCGACGTTCAATAACAAATACAGAAATAAAGTTTGACAAGCTTAAAAAAAACTTTATAATGCACGAATAAATTGAAGCGCGGGAATAGCTCAGTGGTAGAGCACAACCTTGCCAAGGTTGGGGTCGCGAGTTCGAATCTCGTTTCCCGCTCCAATGAATTCATTAAAAAAGCCGCGGCCGTCGCGGCTTTTTTATTTCACGTTTTTGGCTGCGTAGCAAAGTGGTTATGCAGTGGCCTGCAAAGCCATCTACAGCGGTTCGATTCCGCTCGCAGCCTCCATTTAAAACTGAAAGACTTTTTCATAAAGCATTCGAAGCCCGCAAGTTATCCGACTTAGCGGGTTTTTTTGTTCACGGAATTGTTCATGTTCAACCGTCAATGGCGAGACTTGCCATTCAACGAACCACTCGTTGCTGTCCGGCCCATGCCGGGCTCCAGATTCGGCAGAGAGCGCCGGCATCCCGGTCAATGCAAATCACCTCATTCCTCTTTTATTAATTTTAATAATTCCATTCACTTCCGGGTTTTTGCAAGAGACTCAATCCACAAACTACTTTATCTTCTCCAAGAGGTTTATTAATGTCTTTTGACCAACTCGGTTTAACCGACGAACTGCTTAAAGCCGTGGCCGAACAAGGCTATGTGACCCCTACCCCCATTCAGCAACAGGCTATTCCTGTTGTGCTGGCAGGGCGCGATGTGCAGGCCGGCGCACAAACCGGTACCGGCAAAACAGCCGGTTTTACCCTGCCTTTGCTGCAACTTTTAAGTGAACAGGGCGCACAACAAAAGCCGCGTCCAGTAAGGGCACTTATTTTGACGCCAACACGAGAACTGGCGGCGCAAGTCTATGAAAGCGTACTCACTTACGGAAAACATCTCCCGCTGTTTTCTGCCGCGATCTACGGCGGAGTCAGCATCAACGCACAGATCCGCAATCTTCGTAAGGGCTGCGACATCGTAGTCGCCACGCCCGGCCGGTTGATTGACCATGTACATCAAAAAAACATTGATTTATCGAGTGTGGAAATACTGGTACTCGATGAGGCCGACCGGATGCTCGACATGGGCTTTATGCCGGATATTCGTAAAATCATTGCCCGCATACCCAAACAGCGGCAAACCCTGCTGTTTTCAGCCACATTTTCTGATGAAATAAAGGCACTGGCTGCTACGGTACTGCATAATCCGGTCGAAATTGAGGTAGCGCGAACTGGCACCACAGCCGAAACGATATCAGAACGGGTTTACGGCATTGCTCGCGAACACAAACGTGAATTACTGTCATATTTAATCGGCAGCGGCAATTGGCGACAAGTACTGGTGTTTGTGCGCACTAAACATGGCGCCGACAGACTGGGCAAGCAGTTGATGACGGACGGTATTCGCACCGCCGTGCTGCATGGCGATAAAACGCAAGGCGCACGCAACAAGGCGCTGGATCATTTTAAAAGCGGACAAGTGGCCGTGCTTGTCGCCACCGACATCGCGGCCCGCGGCCTGGACATAGACCAGTTACCGCATGTCGTTAATTTTGATCTGCCCCAAGTAGCCGAGGATTATATACACCGTATTGGTCGTACCGGCCGAGCAGGATTAAGCGGCGAAGCACTGTCACTGGTTTGCCCTGAAGAAGCTTATTTACTGGCGGAAATTGAAAAACTTCTGAAAAGGCAAATCCCCCGCGTCGCCGATACCGGCTATGAACCGGTTTCGTTAAAAGTCACGGACGCACCTAAAAAAAACGCACCCGATAAAAAAAACGGCAGAAAAGATTACCGGCATAAGAAACCCGCCACGCGCGCCGGGGCTAAACCGGGCAGCGGCAAACAGGATAGAAGCAGACGAAAATAAAGCGCATTAAAGCCGATTCAGCGTTCAGATTGTGACAGTCCTGCACAAAAACGGGGAACTAAGGGGGCTTTTTGGCTTAATTTGGTGCATTGAAAGACCACCCCCCTCGCCCCAAAAATCGGGAATTTCACATCAAGCCATTGATACCGCTAAATTTAGTAACTAGAAGTGCTACAACAAATAAGTTGGCATTATCTATGCTAAAGTTTAAGTAAGCGTCCATGTTGGCGTTGTTGTTACCTCCTTGATTATGTTGTTAGTTGTTAGTGCTCTCAGCGCCTTATCTTACGATTAAGGCGCTTTTTTTTTGCTTAAAAAACTAGCTCCTTCATTTAGCTGTGCAAAAATTCCTCAATCGCGACTCTGACCGTTTGCCGCCGTATTTCATGGCGATCACCTTGGAATTGCTTCCTTATGATCCTGCAACTTTGATGTTTCCATTGCCAAGCTATAAAAACGGTACCTACCGGCTTTTCAGCCGTCCCCCCGTCAGGACCCGCTATGCCTGTCACGGCACAGACACCATCTGCTTCGCTATTGGACAGCGCTCCCTCCGCCATTTCCTTAACGACTTCTGCACTGACTGCGCCATAACGATCCAAGGTTTCTTTTTTGACGCCCAGCATTTGCACTTTTGCCGGATTACTGTAGGTCACAAAGCCCCGATCAAACCAGGCTGAACTGCCCGGTACTTCGGTTATCAGTTCGGCAATCCACCCTCCCGTACAAGATTCAGCCGTTGCAATTTTTTTTTCACTTGCTTTGAGCCATCGGCCTAACTGCTCAGCCAGTTCAAATAATTGTTTATCCATGATGTAGCCTTATGCGACTTCAGATAAAATATAGACATGAGTATAAAACAGAATTCCCCCGCACCACACACCCCGATGATGCAGCAATATCTGCGCATCAAGGCCGACCACCCCGACACCCTGTTATTTTATCGTATGGGTGACTTTTACGAACTGTTCTTCGATGACGCCAAGAAAGCATCGCAATTGCTGGATATAACCTTAACCAGTCGCGGGCAATCGGCCGGCCTGCCGATTGCAATGGCGGGCATTCCTTATCATGCAGCAGAAGCTTATCTTGCCCGGCTGCTGCGCAATGGCGAGTCTGTCGCAATTTGTGAACAGATTGGCGATCCGGCAACGTCCAAAGGCCCGGTTGAGCGGAAAGTTGTGCGTATTGTTACTCCGGGTACGGTGACAGATGAAGCGCTGCTGGAAGAACGTCAGGATAATTTGTTGGTCGCAGTGTGCTCGCTCCAAGGCTCCGGCATGGGAACGCAACACGGCATCGCCAGTCTGGACTTGACCAGCGGCCGCTTTGTTTTGCAACAGGTTGCTTCCCATGATCAGTTACTCAGCGAAATCGGCCGTCTTAACCCTGCAGAACTGTTATTTAGCGAAGACTGGCCGCTGCCTTCCTCGCTGAAGCAACGCAAAGGCCTGTGCCGCAGACCGCCCTGGCATTTCGAGACTGAAAGCGCCAGGCAACTGGTGTTAAAGCAATTTAATACCCTTGATTTGAAGGGCTTCGGTTGCGAGGATATGCCTGCCGCCATTGCCGCCGCCGGGGCGCTGCTGCAGTATGTTAAAGACACCCAACAAAGCGCCCTGCCCCACATCCAGGGCATTCGCATTGAAAGCAGTGACGAAAGTATTTTGCTGGATGCCGCCAGTCGGCGCAATCTCGAACTGGACACGCACCCGTCCGGACAGCTGCAATACACGTTGTTCGGCGTGCTCGACAACACCGCAACGGCCATGGGCAGCCGCTGCCTGCGGCGCTGGATTAACCGGCCATTGCGCGATCATGCCGTGCTTAACAATCGCTATGCCTGCATCGACGCCTTGTTAAAGGACTTCTTGTATCGCCAGATCCAGACCCATCTGCGCCAAGTGGGCGATATTGAGCGCATCAGTTCGCGTATCGCTTTAAGATCAGCTCGTCCACGAGATTTGCTGGTATTGCGCAATACTCTGGCAATTCTGCCCGCCTTGCAGCAAGAACTGGCTCACAGTGACATCCCGCAACTTGCACTGCTAAGCGCTAAAATTGGTGAACAACCTGCGATTTTAGATCTGCTTGAAAAAGCCATTGTCGATAACCCGCCCGTCTTGATCCGTGACGGCGGCGTCATTGCTCCCGGCTATAACCAAGAATTGGATGAGCTGCGCAACTTAAGCCAGAATGCCGACCAGTTTTTGATCGATATGGAAAATCGGGAAAAAGCCGCGACCGGCATTACCAATCTTAAAGTCAACTACAACCGTGTGCATGGTTATTACATCGAAATATCGCGCCTGCACGCCGAAAAAGTGCCCGAGCATTACACGCGCAAGCAGACCCTAAAAGGCGCCGAACGCTATATTACCGAGGAATTAAAGTCATTCGAAGACAAGGTTCTTAGTGCGCGCGAGAAATCGCTAAGCTATGAAAAGTCCTTGTATGAAGAACTGTTGAGTATTATCGCTGACTCGTTAATCCCTCTGCAGGAATGCGCCGCCGCTCTGGCTGAACTGGATGTTCTGGTCAATTTCGCCGAACGCGCCGACACACTGAATTTAGCTCGGCCAACATTGATCACAAAACCAGGAATCGATATCGAAGCCGGACGCCATCTGGTCGTCGAACAGGTGTCCGATATGCCTTTTGTGGCCAATGACTTGTCTTTTTCCAGCCAACGCCGAATGCTGGTGATCACCGGACCTAACATGGGCGGTAAATCGACTTACATGCGCCAGGCAGCGCTGATTGTCCTGATGGCGCATATCGGCTGTTATGTGCCGGCCAAGGCCGCGACCCTGGGTCCGATCGATAAGATTTTCACGCGTATTGGCGCATCGGATGATCTCGCCAGCGGCCGTTCCACGTTTATGGTCGAGATGTCGGAAACAGCGAATATCCTGCATAACGCCACATCCAAAAGCCTGATCTTAATGGACGAGATTGGCCGCGGCACCAGC
>Ga0208625_100131_pt1 | contig 18424 bp, 19 predicted proteins | sample LakWasMeta8_HOW4_2_FD_183858 | JGI IMG/M metagenome (GOLD analysis project Ga0208625, IMG submission 183858) | Freshwater sediment methanotrophic microbial communities from Lake Washington under simulated oxygen tension - Sediment Metagenome... | ecosystem: Environmental > Aquatic > Freshwater >... | reverse complement strand
GACCGGGGACGTTCAGACCCCACCGGCAACACAGACCGGGAACATTCAGTCCACACCGGCAACATAGACCCGGAGCATCCAGGCCTAGTCGGCAACACGGTTTCGGAGGAGGCTCCAGGTCTGGCCGTAGAAGATAGCGAATGTCTGTTATTGCTCATGCAGTCGATAGCGGTTTATTCAAATCTATCGAACTGCAACTTCAAATGGGTTTAGGGCAGAGACCTTGACTCGGTTTGTTGCTGCCTGCCCGCCATCAGGATGCGCGCCAGTCTGCGCAGGCCATCGGATGAAATATTAAGCCCAAACGGCGCGCCCAGGTTGTCCAGTTCATAAATGACATCGGTAGCGGCTATAAACGTTAAGTAGCGCAACCCCTGCATGCCCGGCAATTCCTTGGCTATCGTGCTTAACACAGGCGAAAGGCGTTGCCAGGTATCGGTAAAAAACACCCTCACCGGATCGGCGCCGTTGGCATCATGATCTTTCAAGCCCGCCTGAAAAGCGGCCCGGGAATCCATCAGAATTTCCATCAAGGCATCCCGCAATTCGGGAGACTGAGTATCATCGGAAGCCTGTTTTATGGCGGAACTTAAAAAAGCATCCCATTGCGGCCATGCGGCCTGCCATTGCTGCTGCTCGGCCTCGGTGAACGCCGGTGCCGGTTGTGCCGGCACCAATTGTTCTGGCGCATCAAGCGACAGCTTAATATCGACGCCGTTGTCTTGGGCGTTAACGCTGCTGAACCTGAGCGAACTGAGCATGTCCTGAACTTGCGCGGCATTTTCTTGCGGCAGAAATTTCGCCAGTGTTTGTTCGATGTCGCTCCTGGATTCCTTCAAATCAATTTTTACGGCTGCCAGGCGAGGCTCTGCAAAGCGTTTGATCAAATCCTGAAGCTGTGCAATCGCCAGATAACGACCATCTTGGTCATAAGCGTTGATCCGGGTGACCGGCAGGGTCAACACCGAACCGGCGGCATCCAGGGTCGGCTGCTGGAATGTTTCCAAAGTTCCCGCCCATTCCAAAATGGTCAGGCATTGCCCACCCATATGAGTGCCAACTTTTGCCTGCACATTATTCAACATGCGAATTTGCCCGTTTTGACCGCCGATATCGGGATTATCCACCTTTAAAAAACCGCAGCCGGAACGGTCACGCCACAGCTCGGCGCTGTTGCCGGCACCGGTATAAAGCTGGGTCACCAAGGCTTTTTTAATCAGATTGTAATCAATCTGCACTGGCACACTGAGCTGTTTGGCGCTGCCGCTGCCTGAAAACATCAAACCCAGGCAGCAAGCGACTGCGGTAACATATTTCTTCATCAATTATTTTCTCCGGAAAATCGGGTGGCTGTTATTTTAAAGGTCTGCATTGATCATAATGGGCCAACAGTTTAAATATTTAAGCTTATCGGCTGATTAATTTTTACCCCCTCAAGATTACTGGTTCAATGCATCATTTCCGGATTCCGGCATCGGCTCCGCCTGCTCGGGCGGATTCTGTTGCATATCCGAATGCATTGGGCGCGTAAACTGCCGACCTATGAATAAATCATTGCTGACGGTCATGACATCCTTCAACCATGCCGTCGATTGCTGGCAGGTTTCTGAATACGGCGCTTCGGTACAAAGATCCACCTTGCCGTCTTTGAGCAGATTGAAATGCAGCCCCGGTAACGGCCGTACCGGCATATCCGGCAGCGAGTCGGTATAGTCCATGATGCTTGGCTCATCGTAATTCAACAGATTGAGCAGGAATTTGGGAACCTGATACAGCGGCATGTTGCCGAATTTAACCGGCCCGCGTTTGCCGTCGATAATCAACATGGGCGTACTGACGTAAAACTTGAACATGTCCGGCGTAAAGTCGCTGCGATTGGCGGCCAGCACGCCGGAGTCCACATAACCGGCAAAATTTTCCCCCAGGAACGGCAGATGATCACCAAAAAACACGATAATGCCGTCGGGATCACGCTTGCGCAATTGATCAATAAACGTCATCAACTCCCGTGATTTGTAATACACCGTGTTGGCGTAAGTCGAGACTTCCTCAACCTCGGAGGGCGAAGTGACTTTATTGGGTCTGCTCTCGCTCAGGGGATAATTCCAGTGCCCGAAATAAGTCACGATGTAATTCAGAACCGGCTGGTGAGCATCCATCTGCACCGAGAGCTTGTCCAGCACCTGACGATATAAGGTTACATCGGACATGAACTCCCGGTTCATATCGTCCTTAACAAAATCGTCAAGCGACCAGTAGGTTTCAAAACCTATGCGCCTGTAGGCATTGACGCGGTTCCAGAACACCGGCACGTTGGGGTGCGAAGCGTAGGTCTTGTAGCCCTTGTCAGCCAGCATATGCGGCAGACAGGGCACATCGTTCAGCAGCTGGCGTTCAAACTTGACGTTATCTTTGACGACCGGAAAGCCGCACAGCACTTCAAATTCCGAATTGGCGGTATAACCGCCGAATACCGGAGCCATGGCATGGGAGTAATTCGCGCTCTTCCATAACTTTCTAAACTCCGGCGACAGCGGATTCTGATTGTAGCGGGCCTTTTTCAAGGCATTCGGATCCCAGAACGATTCCAGTAATATCAAATGGATATTGCGGGGAGTGAATTCTGCCTTGACAGCCGGCTTTTGAGGTCTCGCCGCCAGCAAGCGGTCGGCCGCTTCAAGCACATCATCCCGATCCGGCGGCACATCGGCAAGAACCATGCGCCGCGCGCTCTCTTGCAGGGTATAAACCGTGGCGCCGTGCCAAATATAATTGGATCGTTGGTCCCAAACCGAGTTGCCGGTGTATTTGTCCAGAGGCTGCAAAATTATTTCGGGATTGTATAGAAAAGTCAGGCTATTCAGAAAAATGACACAAGTAGACAGATAGGCGCTCCAGTGCCGCATGGTGAAGTTGAATAACAACAAACTGCCAATGGCCGCCAGCGGCAAGGCTGCCGCAAAAAACCGCCAACCCTCCAAGATCAGCAACAAGGACCGCAGTGCATAAATGTCGTCCGGCATGATCGGGCCGCCAAAAAAAGATATTTTTATGGCATTGCCGATATATAAAAGCCCCATGACCAGGGCCTGGATCACCAGAAAAATCCATATGCGTTTGGAAAATGCATACAGCAGATAGGCAATAACAAGCTGCAGCAGATAATCGAGCGGCACTGCGCTAGGTCTTATTTGCACGTCAAACTTCAGGGTGCTGATTACGTAGTACAGCAAATAAAACAGCGTCGTCGATAAAAACGGTAATAATTTTTTTAATAACATTTCTGGGTCACTAGGATTTCTGAAAGCCGGCGGCAGGCCATGACGTTTTTTTGGCGTAGTTTACCACAAGCCCAAGACAACCCGCCCTGCGCCATGACCTTCATTAGACTCTCACAATGACCGAGGAAATTACCGGCATCTGCCGGAAATGATTGCCCCTGCTTCTGCATCCGTCATAGAATGCCGCTTCTTCTTAATCTCTATTTTGGGTTTATCTATGTCAGATACAATTTGGTTCAGAACCGGTGAAGCAACCGTATTTTCCAGTGAAGGTCAGGGCACCGACGCCATGCCTGAAATACTCATCGGCGATGTCAAAGGGCCGGCCGGCCACGCCTTTGCCAATCTGATGGGCCAAACCGAAGGCCATACCCGCATGTTTGCGATTCGCGCCTGCAACCAGCAGGTACGCCCGGCGACCATCATGGTGCCTAAAGTCACCATTAAATCGAGCGCCTATGTCAATCTATTAGGCGGCCCGGTACAGTCTGCCATAGCCGATGCGGTCATCGACAGCGTTATTGAGGGTGTTATTCCGGCTGAAAAAGCCAATGATCTGTGCATCATCGCGATGGTCTGGATTGCCCCGGAATGCGCGACCAATCCTGATCTGGATCGCAAGGATTTATACCGCACCAACTACGAAGCCATGAAACTGGCTATTAAACGCGCCCTGAGCAACTCGCCCACGGTTGAAGAGCTGATTGCAAACCGGCATACCATCGTCCATGAAATGTACGATCCGGAAACCGGCGAATCACAATGGTAATTTGATCTGCACGCCCGTCCCTGTCGCATCAGGGACGGGCATTTCGGCTCAATAAGACAACGTTAATACCGGCTGAATTCAGTCGGGAATCGCTTGCAGTAAAACCGCTAGCCCGCCCACTCCTTCCTGAGTTGTTCGCGATTCAGCGCCAGCCACTGAATGGCGAGAATCGGGATGGCCGATTCTATCTTGCGATCGACCAGCATTTGATAAGCCTCGGCAAAATCCACCGCGCGCACCAGGATGTCTTCGTGTTCATGATCCAGCCCGTGTATGCCGCCGACATGCGTGCAATCGACCCTGCCGCAATAGAGGGTGATCCATTCGGACGATCCGCCCGGCGTGGTGAAAAATTCGTATATCACCTTAAGTTGCTGAATTTCACAGCCCGCCTCTTCCACCGATTCGCGGTACGCGACCTCCTCGGCCGATTCGCCCTCCTCTATCGCGCCGGCGACGATTTCCAGCATCCAGGCTTTCTCGGGCTGCAAAATACCGCCGGTTCTGAACTGCTCGATCAGCACGACTTGATCAAGGTCAGGGTCGTATAACAGCACGGCGACGCAGTTGCCGCGCCGGAACAGCTCCCGATCCAGTTCGGCGCTCCAGCCGCCGGCAAACAGGCTGTGTTTCAGCCGGTATTTTTCGAGCCGGAAAAAGCCCTGGTAAACGATGTCCCGGTCAATAATTTCAAACTGTTTGTTCATGATTTGCTTTTGTATTCCACTCGGTAGATAAGGCCCGAAGCATCGTCGGAAATCAACAGACTGCCGTCAGGCAGCTCCAGAATATCGACAGGACGCCCGAGCACATCACCTTTAGGGGTGAGCCAGCCGTCTATAAAAACCTGTTCCGAAACCGGTTTGCCTGCTTCAAATTTGACCAGGGCCACCCGGTAACCCTGCGGTTCGGAACGATTCCAGGAGCCATGCTGGGCGACAAACAACTGATTCTTATAGTCAGAAGGAAATTGCTGGCCCTGATAAAAGCGCATGCCCAGAGGTGCCATGTGGGCTTTGAACTTCCAGGCCGGGGCGCTGAATTGCTGACATTTTTTGCCGCCCGCAAGCTCGGGATCAGGCACATCGCCGCCGTGACAATACGGGTAACCGAAATGCTCGCCCTTTTCAGACCATCGGTTCAGTTCATCGGCCGGCATATCATCGCCTAAATAATCGCGGCCGTTTTCGGTGAAAAACAGCGCTTTCGTCGTCGGCTCCCAGTCGAAGCCGACCGTATTGCGGATGCCGCGACCGATGATCTCAAACCCGCTGCCATCGGCATTCAGCCTGACCAGCGAGGCGTAAGGCTTGCCCGGATCGCAAATATTGCAGGGCGCGCCGACCCCGGTGTACAGCTTGTCATCCGGGCCAAAGCGCAGATATTTCCAGCCATGATGCTTGTCCGAGGGAAATTGATCGTAGACGGTAACCGGTTCGGGCGGAGCGAGTAAATGCTCGGTGATCCGGTCATAACGGATGATGCGGTTCACTTCCGCCACATACAGCGCGCCGTCTTTATAAGCTACCCCGTTAGGCATGTATAAATTGGTCGCGATAACGTGGCGCTTATCGGCCACGCCGTCCGCATCGACATCCTGCACGGCATAAACCTTCCCTGCCTGGCCCGTGCCGACAAACACCACGCCCTTGTCTCCTAAAGCGAGGCTGCGGGCATTGGGCAATTTATCGGCAAACACCGACAGGGTAAATCCGGGCGGCAAATGCAGCTTTTTTATCAGATCCTGGTGGCTGTCCGGCTGCGAATAGGCTAATCCTGTGCTCAGCAACAGCAGGTTAAACAGTGTTATTTTGATAAAAGACATGAGAGACCTCCCGTCTGAATAAACTTTTCGCTATATTATCACTCTGAAAAACGATTGAATTTTTTTATTCAGTCCCCATAGTGATGGAACCCTAGTCAACTTTTAAAGGCTTTTTACAATGATGCGTATATTACTTTTCCTGGCAACCAATGTGGCAATCATGATTGTCATCAGCGTTGTTTTCAACCTGCTGGGTTTAAGCGGTACTTTAGACGCCCAGGGTATCGATCTTAATCTCAATGCCCTGTTGGTCATGTCGGCCATAATCGGCATGACCGGCTCCGTAATTTCTCTGGCCATGTCAAAATGGTCGGCCAAAAGCGCCATGGGCGTGCACGTGATTGATCATCCGCAAAACCAGACCGAACAATGGCTGCTCAGCATCGTCGCCAAGCAGGCCCAACAAGCCGGCATCGGCATGCCTGAAGTCGGCATTTTCCAGACTCCCGAGCCCAACGCCTTTGCCACCGGCATGAACAGAAACAGTGCGCTGGTCGCAGTCAGCACCGGTTTGCTGCAAAACATGAATGCCGATGAAGTGGAAGCGGTGGTCGGCCATGAGATCAGCCATGTGGCCAACGGCGATATGGTGACGATGGCCCTGATGCAGGGCGTGGTGAACACCTTCGTTTACTTTTTCGCCACCGTGATCGGTCATGTGGTCGACCGCACCGTTTTCAAGACCGAAGAAGGACATGGTCCAGCCTATTTCATCGTGCAGATGGTTGCGCAAATTGCGCTAGGCTTTCTGGCCTCCATGCTGGTCATGTGGTTCTCGCGTTACCGTGAATTCAGGGCCGATGCGGGCGGCGCCAACCTGGCCGGACGCCAAAAAATGATCAGCGCGCTGCGCGCCCTGCAACGCGGACAACCGGAAGACCTGCCCGGTCAACTGGCAGCCTTCGGCATCAACGGCGGCGGCATGTCCAGACTGTTCATGAGCCATCCGCCTCTGGAAGAGCGCATTGCAGCCCTGCAAAACCAACGCTAATCGCTGAAACACAAGCCGGACAGCTTTTGTCCGGCTTTTCCCCATGCCACACCATCAAACGATCCGTTTCTTCGTCAATCTTTCCTATGAGCAGTACCTCAAGGTTTACCAGGGTATTGCCAAGACGATAAGCGTGGTCAGCGATGACGGCAGACACGTTGTTTTTCCGGCCGGCAATATCCAGCCCTTTTTGACCAAACAGGGCATCAACGGGCATTTTGAAATGGAATTAACGCCCCTGCATAAATTTGTCGGCATCAAAAAAATCGGCTAAATCGTTCTCGGCAAGCGTTGCGCCCGGCCAGCCCCAAAATCTGACTTTTCTGCAAAAATTTTTGGCCAAAACACACCCATTCCAGCCCAATAAATACTCAGCCCCCGACCCTTTTTTGCTGTTTTACGGCCCCCTCGCCGAGCCATTATTTCCTCGATAAACCACAATATCTTGTGCTAACCTAATTACAAATCACTACATATCGACAAAGAGACGATCTTGCCAGGATCGAATTTTTTGTTAATTTTTATCCACTTACGCCACACATAGCCAGGGACATCATCAATGACAGCACAACTCCATGTCGTCGCCAACACGGTGACCGAAATACCCTTCCAGGATGCATCGATGGATATTTGGGATACCAAATATCGCTTAAAAACCAAGGATGGCGTGGCTATCGATGCCACTATTGATGAAACCTACCAGCGCGTTGCCAAAGCGCTGTCTGAAGTGGAAAAAGGCAGAAACAAACAGGAGCAATACTACAAGGAATTTCTCTGGGCCCTGCGTCAGGGCGCCATTCCGGCCGGACGCATCGTCTCCAATGCCGGCGCACTGGAACACAAACCAGCCACTTCGACCATCAACTGCACGGTTTCCGGCACGATCGCCGATTCCATGGACGACATTCTGGCCAAGGTGCACGAAGCCGGCTTAACGCTGAAAGCCGGCTGTGGCATCGGCTATGAATTTTCCACACTGCGCCCCAAAAACGCCTATGTCTCCGGCGCCGGCGCCTATACCTCGGGCCCGCTGTCGTTCATGGATATCTACGACAAAATGTGCTTCACCGTCTCTTCCGCCGGCGGCCGGCGCGGCGCGCAAATGGCGACTTTCGACATCGGCCATCCCGATGTCGTTGAATTCATCCGCGCCAAACGCGAAGACGGCCGCTTGCGCCAGTTCAACCTGTCCCTGCTGATTACCAGCGAATTTGTCGAAGCCGTCAAAAACGACCAGCCCTGGCGCTTGTCATTTCCGGTGACCCAAAAAGAAGTCGCGCTCGACAAGATCGACCTCAACGACAGCGCGCAGATCATCTGGCGCGAACTGCCCAGCAGCGAGAACTATATCGTCAACGACGACGGCCTGGTCGCCTGCCGGGTCAACAAGACTATGCCCGCGCGCCGCTTGTGGGACATCATCATGAGCTCCACTTACGATTATGCCGAACCCGGATTCATCCTGATCGACAAGGTCAACGAGATGAACAACAACTGGTTCTGCGAAAAAATCCGCGCCACCAACCCCTGCGGCGAACAACCACTGCCGCCTTACGGCAGCTGCCTGTTAGGCTCCATCAACCTGACCCGCTTCGTCAAAAAACCGTTCACAGCCGATGCCCATTTCGACTGGGATACTTACCGCAAGACTATCCGCATCTTTACCCGCATGCTCGACAATGTCGTTGAAATCAACGGCCTGCCCCTGCCCCAGCAACGCGATGAAATTTTCAGCAAGCGCCGCCACGGCATGGGCTATCTGGGCCTGGGTTCAACCGTGACCATGCTGGGCATGAAATACGGCGATGACAGCTCACTGCAATTTACCGAAGAAGTCACCAAGATCCTCGCCGTTGAAGGCTGGAAAGCAGGACTCGCACTCGCCAAGGAAAAAGGCGCGGCGCCGATTATGGAACAAATCTTTACCGTCACCGGCGAAATGCTGCACAAGCGCCCGGAAATGATTTTCGACGGCTACAAAGTCGGCGATCAGGTGCCCGGCAAAATCCTGCACGCCAAATACAGCCGCTATATGCAGCAACTGGCGCAAATCGAACCTGAACTGGTGAACGAACTGGTTGAAACCGGCGCCCGCTTCACCCATCACAGCTCGATAGCGCCCACCGGCACCATCTCGCTGTCCCTGGCCAACAACGCCAGCAACGGCATCGAACCCAGCTTTGCGCATCATTACTCGCGCAACGTGATCCGCGCCGGCAAAAAATCCAAGGAAAAAGTCGACGTCTTCTCTTTTGAACTGCTGGCTTACCGCGAAATGGTCAATCCTTATGCCATGCCTTACAGCGATGACCCTGCCCAGCAATTGCCGGACTATTTCATTGCCGCCGATAACGTGACACCGAAACAGCATGTCGACATCCAGGCCGCCGCGCAAAAATGGATCGATTCGTCCATCTCCAAAACCGCCAACGTGCCGACCGATTATCCGTACGAAGACTTCAAGTCCATCTACGAATACGCCTACGACAAGGGCCTGAAAGGCTGCACCACCTTCCGCTTCAACCCGGAAGTGTTCCAGGGCGTGCTGGTCAAGGAATCCGATCTGGAAAACACCACTTACCAGTTCACGCTGGAAGACGGCCATGTGGTCGAATTCAAGGGCAACGAAGAAGTGGAATACGACGGCGAAGTCCACACCGCCGCCAACCTGTTTGATGCCTTGAAAGAAGGCTATTACGGCAAGTTTTGATGTTTCCAAAGCGTAGTTTGGGTTAGGCCTTAGCCGTAACCCAACACGCATTGAGGCAAAATGTTGGGTTACGCTATCGCTAACCCAACCTACGACAGAATACGAGATAAACCCATGACATTACATAAAATCAGCAAAAAAATCATCGGCTATAAAGTCCTGACCAAAGACGACGCCGAAGCGGCAGCCAAGCATCAAGAACAGCAGTCGCTGGAAAGCATGCACGAAAATGTCGAGCGCCCGGAAGTGCTGGTAGGCTCCACCTACAAGATCAAAACTCCGCAGTCGGAGCATGCCCTGTACATCACCATCAACGACATGGTGCTCAACCAGGGCACCCCGCACGAAGAGCGCCGTCCTTACGAAATCTTCATCAACTCCAAAAACATGGAGCATTTCCAGTGGGTGCTGGCGCTGACCCGGGTTATCTCGGCCGTGTTCCGTAAAGGCGGGGACGCCTGCTTCCTGGTCGAAGAACTGAAAGCGGTATTCGATCCCAAAGGCGGTTACTTCAAGAAAGGCGGCGTGTTCATGCCGTCATTAGTCGCTGAAATCGGCTGCGCCATCGAATCGCATCTGAAACACATCGGCATGATCAAGCCGGAAAAGATGAGCGACCACCAGAAACAGTTTCTGGCCGAAAAACGCCGCGAATTCGAAGCGCTACATGGCGAAACCGAAGCGCAATCGTTTCCCGAAAAAGCCGTACTCTGCAGCAAATGCAACACCAAAGCCATGGTGCTGATGGATGGGTGTATGACTTGTCTCAACTGTGGGGAGAGTAAGTGCGGGTGATGTCGAATGGCAATCTTCTGGCACATATAAATTGACCCGGTTATAGTGCAGCGATGAACGAAATACCCATGACGGATTATTCGTTTTAATCAAACGTCCATACATTAGCCTGGATTGGTGTCAAGCAGCGCTATCGAATCCAATATGCCGCGAAATCCAGAATGATGGGCGAATCCGGCACTGGGTATTTGTATCTGAGTTGAATAGATATTTACGTGTAGTAACCTTGGAAGACGGTGTGACGATACATAACGCCTTCCCTGACCGGAGATTTAAACCATGAAACTGAGCTACAATCAAGCAACCGATTCCTTATACATCCATTTGGCCGACAGGCCGTCGGTCGATTCCGATGAAGTTGCCGATGGCGTTGTGCTGGATTTTGATAGTGACGGCGCCCTAGTAGGAATTGATGTTCAGCATGCCAGCCTTAAAGCGGATATTCATTCCGTGGTTATGTCGCATTTACCGTTAACGGATTTGCAGGCGGCATAATCTGAGCGCCCAGTCCTCCGCGAATTCAAAGCCCAGTACGGCGAGTCGAACGGCCAGTCGTTCCCTGAAAAAGCGATACTCTACAACAAGTGCAGCACCAAGGCCATGGTGTTGATGCACGGCCGTATGACCTGTTTGAATTGCGGGGAGAGTAAGTGCGGGTAAGGCGGCTCAAAAATAATTGCGCATAACTCCAGTTTTTGGATGCCACTATTCGGCTCAATAAGGTGTATGTCTATTGTGCATGTGAGTCAGAAGTTCACGAGCTAAAGGGAAGAGCAAAAAATGTTTACAAAAATGTTTACAAAATTAACTTATAGGTTAATATGAAACTTGTAACAATCAGTCAATCTCAATACAAAGTAGCTGCCGTTCTCGAGGAACAAGGCAATAAACTGACGTGTCCCGTCTATGAGTTTTTTGAATCTATAGAAAAGCAGTATCAGGGAAGTGCGGATGGATTATTGGCATTAATAGACCGCATTGCAAATAACGGCATTCAAGGATTAAGTTCAAAGTTGTGTCATCTCGTTGATGAAGACAATAAAATTTACGAGCTCATTAAAGGAGATTTGAGACTTTTCTTTTTTAAAGGACATTGTGACCTGATTGTTATTGCAACCCATGGGATAATTAAAAAATCACAAAACACTAAAACTTCTGATAAGAATCGTGCAATTAACTACAAAAAACACTACCAAAAAGAACACGACAAGAAGTGTATAGAGATCCTTAAGGAGATACCATGAAATCATTTAGAACATTAATTGAAACCGCTAAACAGCGAAATAGCTATTGGTTTGAAACAGCTAAACTAGACTTCTCCGTCGAATTGAACCGTATGTTCAAACGAACAGGAATGACACAGGCAGAACTCGCTTCTAAAATCGATTCAAGTCCAGCCTACATTACCAAAGTTTTTCGAGGAGATACTAATTTCACCATAGAAACCATGATAAAACTAGCGATCGCCGTTAATGGTGAATTGCATATTCAAATCACCCCAAAAAACGAAAAAACAAAGTGGTTTAATGAATTGACGTCTTTAGGTTCTGAACAACGGAACATTGATGAAACCGCAAAACAATGGGCAGACTTGACGAAAAAATCGTATGAAACCAATTCCAGTTTCGCTTGAGCGTTATTTTTTTACAACACAATCCGTTATTGCCAATCCTGACCACGATATAAATAACGGTCTTACAAAATTTCATTTAAAGATAGAAAATAAATTGTCGTTACTATCTGAACAAAATAATCGTTATGGAATTGAAGTAACTGTCTCTCTTGATAAGGAAAATTCAAATAACGCTCCTTACGATGTTAATGTGACAGCCTTTGGTGTTATACAAGTTATCGACGATAAAACTGATCAAAATGAAATTGATTACCTCTTAAAAGTTTCAGGGCCTCAGATTATGATTGGCGTAATAAGAGAGCGTATAGCAGAAATGACCTCGCGAGGTCCCTGGCCAACAACACATTTAAATTTCATTCCCATTCAAATAAACATAGAGACTACTTAAGGGGGTTAGCTTTAGCAAAGCCCCGTAGGTTGGGTTGCATGCTTTTGGCATCCCAACATTAACCAATCTGCCTTAATCGTTGGGGTGGCTATCGCCATCCCAACCTACGCAAAGCATAACGCATAAACCATATTCATTCCTGGCCAATAGGGTCGGGAATGGATAATGGCGACGCGCCCCAATCGGCTGGCAAAATGCCCTGGCTGACGTAACGACGGCCAATCGACTGGGCGCAGCGCGAATCCGTGTTTTACGGGGTTGTAATGAATGTAATCGACATGCCGGGCGAAATCGCATTCATCCCTTATCCGGTGTTCCCAAAACCGCCGTTGCCATATCGCCTGTTCCTGTTTGCGCTGGCGGCTACCGTGTACATTCGGCCGTTGGTGTTCGGGAATGCTGGCGGTGAACGCGCGTTTAATGTTGCGCCAACGGATTGAATAATCGGCATCGTCCGTGGGCAGGATCCATACCGCATGAATGTGGTCCGGCATAATGACGATTGCATCGATCACAAACGGTCGCCGCCCCATTTCCTGGCGAATCGCTAGCCGCAAAAACTCAACCGCTTCCGGCCGACTGAATAAGGGTTGGCGCATGAAGGTGACAACGGTGAAAAAATACGTCGCTCCTTGACTGTAATCTCGACGATATTGCATGGCGGAATTTGAGATGCCGGGGCGTCCGTCGTCAAGCCCAGACGAAGCCCTGTAGGCCGGAATAAGGCATACCAGGACATCTGACCACGGCGATTTTGATTTAATGCGGCTTACGGCATTTTCTCAAAGCCGCTCTATTCAGGGATTTTAGATTTAATGGCGTCATAGCCTTATGGGATGCTTCTCGAGCCTCGACACCGGTATCGGGAAAATCGGTAAACAAGCCATCGACGCCCATATCAAAATAATAGCTCATTTCTTTCCTCGGGTCGTCGAAGCCGTAACCGTCCGCATCGTTACGGAAAATCCAGACATGCACCATCAGACCTTTGTCATGGGCCATTTCAATCACGCCGGTACTGCCGTCGATGCGGCGATCGTTGAGGGTGATATTGCCATCACCGTCACGATCGACGTTATCGGCCACGGTTTTGACCAGATAAGGTTTCCAGGGGCCGATGGCGTCGGCATAGCTGGCGACGAAATCCAGGCCCGCTTCGGTCAACAAGTCGGCAAAGGTACGTGTGTCGCCGCTGACCACAAAGTCATAAGGTTGTTTGTAAGGCGGAACCAGCGATATTGAACCGTCGTCGTTGACATCGTCCGCATCGATCAATTGCATCAGCGGAATATGGGTCTTAGTCCTCAAATATTGCAGATTGCCGACTTCGAACGACTGGATTAACACCGGCGCACAGGCGCTGTTGTTATAGGCTTTGCGCAACGTTTGAAGCAGTTTGTCTTCGAGATAGTACTTGCCGAAGATCAAGCGGTTGTGGTCGTCGATCAACGACCCGTGGTAGGTAGAATGTTTGATTTCCGGATAAATTCCAATGATGCGCCCGGTTTCTTTGCTTTTGTTTTTCGCAAGAGCGATGATTTCATCCAGCGTCGGAATCTCGAAGAGACCGTCGTATTGCTTGTCGCGCCCCGCACGGCTTTGCACGGCGCGCAGAGTTTTGATTTCCGCCAAGGTAAAGTCGCTGGCGAACCAATCATCATATTCCACGCCATCGACCATGCGCTTGTGCTTGCGCGCGGCGAATTCCGGATGACTGGCCACATCGGTAGTGGCGCCAATCATTGGCTCGTGCCGGGAGATCATGTGACCGTCTTTGGTCAATACCAGATCGGGCTCGATGAAATCGGCGCCCATTTCGATGGCCAGCGTGTAGCTTGCCAGCGTATGCTCGGGGCGATAACCCGACGCCCCACGATGACCGATAACGATAGGCGGTTTATCAAACTTCGGCTCGGCCTGCACCGGCGCTTGAGGTTTGAATACAAGTGCGAGCGCAAGTGCCAACAGCGCAATTTTTGGTAACGACTTTTGCATGATATTTTTCCTTGGCTATGTCAGCGTAAAAGGTGGCTTGGCCTTGCAAGACGGGATCAAACTTATGACCCTTTCAGTATTCATTTTTACCAACATAAAAATAAATTATTTCCAGGCAACAATGTCATAACGATTACACAAGGAAAATTCTGGAAGCTGTTTGACAAGATATGAATCTGCTCCCTTTGCTGGAAAGCCTTTCGCCGGCACGTTTTGAAACGCCCGTTATTTTAAAAAAACTGGCATCAGCCAGGAGCAAACTCGCCGAACTCAAAGGCGTAACCGCTTCCTTTCCAAATCAAGGCATTCTCAACAATACACTTGGCATGCAAGAAGCCAAGGACAGCTCTGCCATCGACAACATTGTTGCCACCCATGATGAACTGTTCAAAGAAGAACTGTTCCCCGAAAACCCGGCCAACAAGGCCGCAAAAAAAGTTTTGCGCTACCGCCAGGCCCTGCATCTTGGCTTCGAGCAGGCCAGTCAGAGCGGATTACTGACCAGCAACCACATCATTCAAATTCAGGCCGCGTTGGAACAGAATAATGCCGGCTTTCGAAAGCTACCGGAAACTGCATTAGAAAACGGCTTGGGGCCGACGGATTACACACCGCCGCAATCACACGAAACCGTTACCGATCTGATGTCCGGTCTCGAACGCTTCATCAACGACGATGGCTGCTTTGCAGCCGATCCTCTCATCAAAATGGCGCTGCTGCACCACCAGTTCGAGACAATTCATCCCTTTCATGACGGCAGCGGACGAACCGGACGTATTATCAACGTCCTCTGTCTGGTCAAAGCCGGCTTGCTCGATATTCCCGTGCTTCATCTGAGTCAATACCTTGTGCGCACTAAAGCCGTCTACTACCGGTTGTTGCAAGCCGTTCGGGAACAGGATGCCTGGGAAGACTGGGTGCTTTATATGCTGACGGCAGTCGAAGCATCCGCCAGCATGACCATTCAAACCATCCACGCCATCAAGCTGGCATTGATGGATGCCAATTACCGCATTCGTGCCCAATACCGTTTTTATAGTCAGGATCTGATTAACAGTCTTTTCAACCGTCCTTACATCAACATCGATTTTATCGTGCGTGACCTGAAAGTTTCCCGTGAGACAGCCACTCATCAGCTGGATACTTTAACGGAAGGCGGCTTCTTGCAAAAACATAAAATCGGATGTTCCGACTACTATATCAATCTCGCGCTCAACGTCATTTTAACGAGTGAAGCAATCCAGGGAGAAAGGCACTAACAGGACAACTGAGAAATCCAGCCTCGAAACCTTCAAGCTGATTAAAGTATAAAATCACCGCCCGATAATAAATCATCAATTAGACGCTCCTTAGGGTATACTCAAAACGTAACGCCCGATTACGTTCATCCTGGACACTGCGGTATATGTCGCCATATCACCTGTTCCAGCAGTTCAATGCCCTGGTTGGTCGATTGCAAGGTCGCCGCCGCTAAAACCGGTGGTCGAAGACCTTTTTTTGAAGATTGTCGACTCCTATGCAGGGCCATCAGCATCAGCGATTATTCGATGCCCCGATCATCAGTCTTTGAACGACTTGGAGAGAGTGTTCATGTATACCCTACCCGTAATTGAGTTGCCCAACACCAGCAAGCATAACTTGGTGCGTAACTCATCCATTATCAAATATCTGCATTAGGAGACACCGTGATTTCATTCCCTAGACTTGAGTGCTGGAATACCATGACCAAAGTGGCAACCATTACAGCGGAAGCAAACAAAAGACGTGTGCTTTGCCGGATCTCCCTTGATATCTTGAGACATAAATTCGGCGCCACAGAAGATGAGCCGATGCAGTTCGTCGCCCAGCATCGAACGGCTATACAAGAGGCGGCGAGAAAACTCATCGAGAACGAGAGCTATGAAGTGGATGGCTCCATTTTCATCCGCGCAAACGACCTCTAGCAAAAAGCCGCAGTTGGTTCCTGGTCTTGCGTACGAGCTGCTGCGGCCTAGGCCCGGCACTCATGTTCAGGGCCGTCAATGGCTGCCAGCAAAATTCAATGTCAATGATGCAGGCTGCTGCTCAGCGAACCATGTGGATTTTCCAAGCCGGTCGACTTTTCGGCTCAAAAAGTGAAAAACGGTGAATCCTAACCCTGTCGGTCATGGATAAGTTCTTTATCGCGCTGATTTATTCGCGATCATTTTGTATGATTTTTTCGTGATGATTTGGATCATGCCGATTTTGTCCCTTGGTATTTTCACAGCCCCAAAGTATTACCAGTATGAAAAGTATTAGTGTTGATTGTTTCATCACTCACTCCTTAATCAAATGGTGGATCAGGCAAATAAAATAGCAGAATCTGACGTGGCTAACTAATAAGGAAATCTCTCGGAAAATTTTTTTGATCCATTATCGCGGCGATACAAATTTAACCTGTCAATTCTGGCGAAAAACTGCAACAGATTACAGGAGGGGCCCAAAAAATGTGCCCATCAATCATGAGTTTATCGTTCACCCCGCTTCGGCGTGGGAATACAACCTTAGATGCTCTGCGTCGTCATGCACCTTATGGCATGCCGCTATCCGGTTGTTGGGTTATATTGGCGTAGACGCAACATCTGGCAACTTCGACTTTAGGGCCAAGCCTTGGTCGGAAAACCTGAAGTTCGTGCTAGCGCGTAAATTGCGCTGAATACAATGTAGGCCAAAATTAACATTGAGAACATTCCGCCAACGTCGTTACCAAATTTCGCTACCCCGGCAATGTTCGAATGCGGAGGTCCGCACCGGCAGGTGGTTTTCGTGCTTTTGACCTGCGCGGGGCCAACCGTTACAGAGGTTGGTTTTATTAACTGATTGAATCTTTCTTGGCTTTTTTCGCGGCTTTCTTTTCTTTTGGACTCAGCGCTGGTTTTTTCTTGTTTTCTTTATTGCTTTTTTGTTCTCTGCTCATGGTATTCACTCCAAATTATTGATGGGTATTATTTAAAAAAAATTAATGGAAATGATGCCTGTATGCCAGTGAACACCAACGAATTGAAGCAATCCGAATCTATACTTATACTCCCTTTCATCGATGCCGATTCAAATTGTTTCGATATTGCCGGTATCGGACCCACTTTCGTATGACCATTCTTATAGGTCGAAACAATACTGCTCGAGCGTCAGCGGAGAGCTAGCGTTTCCGGCACACTATACTCTTCCGCACTCCGTATTTTTTTTATTACCACATATTTTATTTGTCGTCAATCAGTAATTTCCAGTATTGCTATTTTTAGTAATCTTGTTAGTTTGACCTTGTTATTTTTCGAATAACAGGCCTGGGTTATAGGCCTTTTCAGGACATAGGGATTAACACCCAACACTCCGAAACGAAAAAGGTGAACGCCATGAATAAAATAACGCCACACTTATTGCGCGATTTGAACAAGACCCTTCCCGAAGGTACTGAGTGCTATCTTTGCTCAGCGGCCAGGAAGGCTTTAGCCAAATACCGCAAAGGTCGTGAACCCTATGCTTTTTTACAAAAAGATCAGGCATTGCCCGCCTTGGCCCAAAGATTGGGACGCGGTCTAAAACGTTTTTTAATCGGCGACATTCAAGCTGCATTGGCCTCTTATAAAAAATCTAATTCCAAAACAATGGCTTAATTAATTCTCCAACATTACCCCCTCCTGCGGAAAGACAGTTGTTAAAACATCTTCAGCCTCCCCTCTTCGCGGGGAGGGGATTTTTTTCTTCCTTATCTTTGATTTTCCGCAAAGACCAGTCGGCGCAACCAATGCGCTGACCTAAATCATTTCGCTTAGCTGCGTTCAATCTACAGGTCAAAAGCGTGAAAAAAAGACCTCATTCCTTTTTCACTGCTGACTGGAATAAGATCTTAAAGCTGCCTAGGGGTATACGAGGATTGGGAAACATACCGCTCTTGATCTTGCGCCGTGCGGTGGTGAATAATAGCTGCTAATCTTAAAAAGTTAGGCAAAGACTAACTAGCAACCCGGCAACCGATTGAATTACTATGAACCCAGACCAACAAGAGGACGTTATTT
>Ga0208625_100126_pt1 | contig 18679 bp, 9 predicted proteins | sample LakWasMeta8_HOW4_2_FD_183858 | JGI IMG/M metagenome (GOLD analysis project Ga0208625, IMG submission 183858) | Freshwater sediment methanotrophic microbial communities from Lake Washington under simulated oxygen tension - Sediment Metagenome... | ecosystem: Environmental > Aquatic > Freshwater >... | reverse complement strand
ATCTGCCGCTCCACCTCCGGCCGGTTATTGCCGAAATAAAAGGGCGGTTCGTGAATCTGGTTAATAAAGCCCATCGGCATCAATACCATACCGGCGCGGACGTTGACCATCGGATCGATAAAGAAATCCAGCGCGGCGAATTCTACAGAAACATCGCCGTTGCCATTGCCGCTGCCTTCGACTGAGGCATGTTCAAATTCAATCTCGCTGTTGAACAGAATGTTATCGGTAAATTTATAGCCGGCATACAAGACCAGGCGTTCCAGGTCGGCATTGTCGGGATTTTTCTGCTTACCTTTATTATCATGCCCGCCCTGATCATCGACGCGCACCTGGTAATTGGCTTCACCATAACCGCCTATCGATAAGCCCTTGCCGACCTGATATACCTTGGACGCGGCGGGGCCCAAACCGTAGGCGCTTTTATATTGGGCTTCTTCAGGAATGGCCAGATTGGTGCGCAATTTCTCAACTTCCTGACTCAGGATATCGGTCTTGCGTTCCAGTTTTTCCACATTGCTGGGCGCGGCCTTGGGAGCGGCGGCTTGAGCCACAGGTGCGGGAGTTGGTGCCGGTGCCGGTGGTGCCGCCGCCATGGTCGCCTTCATGGCATCAATCTGCTGTTGCTGCGCCTGAATGATTTTCCACATGTCTTCCATGGTTTTCGGTTTTTCAATGGCGTCTGCCGACGCGCTCAAGGCGACCAGCACGCTCGCCACGCCCGATCTTAATAAAAGTGTATTGCTATGTTTCATCTGACCCCCCGCGGAATAAAAAAATGTTGCAGAGAGTATAGTGCAAATAGTTTTAAAGATGCAAACGATTCTCATTTGTAGAATTAAATTTAGATTTGCCCCACAATTTCGCTTTGCCTGTCGCTTTTTAGCCATGATTTGTGGCTTTTAACAAAACTGTCATAAAGCCGTCACAAAGCTGTCATTTTCCCTCCTTATCCTTGGCGGAACTTTTTCAATAATCGTGAGCAGGCAATGAAATTTTCAAAACTTACTTTGGCGGTAGCAGCAGTTTTAGGGGCGGGTGTTTCCTCCTCTGCTTTTGCTATTGATCTTTATGTGGATACCGAAACCAAGCAGATCTATGCGGAACCCGGCTTTAACCGGGTAAAAATGGGGTCTTTCGAAAAAATTGAAGACACCTCGACCCAAAAAGCAGAGTTGGAAGAAATCCGCAATGATCTGGACTTGAAGACCAATGAGTTGAAAGCGCTGGACGAACACATGAAGGAAGCTGAAAAAGTTAAGGTCAAAATGGACAAAAAAGGCTTGCAAGTTGAATCAGCCGACGAAGACTTCAAATTCAGACTGGGTGGCCGTATTCATGCCGACGCCTCCTACAGCAGTGGCGACGACTATTTGAATAGTAGAGGCGGTCATGTAGAAGCCAATGACGGCACGGAAATCCGTCGCGCGCGTATGGAATTCCTGGGAACTTTCTTCCGGGATTGGGATTTCAAAAGCCAGGTCGACTTCGCCGATAACAAGGTCGCGGTTAAAGACATGTTTATTCAATACAACGGTCTGGGTAAGCTCACCGATTTTATGAATCTGAATGTCACGGTCGGCCAGCAAAAGCAGGCTTTTAGCCGTGAGTTGCAGGAAAGTTCGAACGACATGATGTTTATGGAACGTTCATTGATGAACGTACTGAACGAGCCGACCGTGGATCGGGCCATCGGTCTTAACATCGCCAGTCTGAACAAAGATTGGACCGGACAAGTCGGTATCTATGGCGAGACCGTCGATCCCAACAGTCAGTTAGATCAGGCGGATGAAGGCTGGGCGATCAACTCGCGCTGGACTTATGCGCCGATCAATGAAAAAACCAAGGTGGTTCATTTGGGCGTCGCCGGCAACTATCGCGTTCCAGACGCTAAGGATCAGGTCACTGACAAGGATCTGAAGTATTCTTACGAGACGTCGCATATGTCCAACCTGAAGCTGATTGATACGGGGCATATCGCAGATATCAACAACATCAAAATGGTGGGTCTGGAAGCCAACGCGCTGTATGGTCCTTTCACCGTCGGCGGCGAATATACGCATACCTGGCTGGATCGTGAAGCTGGCGCCGACAATCTGGATTTTGACGGCTGGTATGGAGAGGCCTCTTGGACAATCACCGGGGAATCGCGCAAGTACAAGGAAGGCAAGTTTTATAAAGTCGATCCCAGCAAACCCTTCAGCTTTAAAAACGGCGGCTTGGGCGCATGGGAGCTGGCGCTGCGTTATGCCGAAGTCGATTTAACCGACTATTCAAAAGGCGGCCAGATGACCAACCTGACGGTTGCGCTGAACTGGTATGTCAACAGCAATATTCGTTTCATGGCGGACTATAACAGGGTACTGGAAATTGAAAACTCTCCATTGACTACTGTTGATGGCGGAGAGCCGGATAACCTGGATACCTTCATGTTACGCGGACAATTGGCGTTCTAAGGCCTACTGTTAATTTACATTAGCTTACAAAGCCGTATTGTTTATTCAATGCGGCTTTTTTTTTACGCATAAAAATTCATATATCATATGCTGTTACGACTTTTGTTAAAGTTTCAAACAACATTTCATATCATGTATTTAAGGCCGACATTGAAAACCAGCAATATTATCAAACTGGCGCCCCTGCTTTTTTTGGGCGCTTGCGCATCGCAACCGATGGTGACGGGGGGGTGGGCTCTTGAGCCGGTCAGCCTCTATTATTCGGGTTATGAGCAAGGCACCGAGATCATCAGTGTGCAGCAATCGACGTTGCGAGCGGTGCTCAGCAATTTCGATACCGGCGAAGTCGATTTACTGGATGTCAGCCATCCGCAAAAACTGAAAAGAATTGCGCGCTTTTCGCTGAAGACGGCCAAAGGCGAGGAATTGACCTCAGTCGCGTTTCATCCTGCTTCCGATTTATTTGCCGCCGTTGTCGATACAGGCATTCAACGCGGGCGCCTGGAAATTCGTTCGGCCTCTACCGGGGCATTAGTCGACAAGGTTGAAGTGGGTTATGGACCCGATTCGGTTGTATTTTCCCAGGATGGCAGTCTGGTTATGGTGGCCAATGAAGGGGAAGATTATTCCTTCGACCGGCAAACCCAACAATTCTTCAGCGCTGAGGGCAGCATTTCTATCATTCACCTGGATGCAACCGGTCGGGTGAAGGCCAACAACAATCTGGCGATGGCGGAAGTTAAATATCGTGAGGGTTTTATTGTGCAGGAGCAAGGCCATTTTCTGGAGCGCGAAGTGGACTGGGATGGCGATGGCAAGATCAGCAAAAAGATGGATTTTGACGGCAATGGCATCATAGAAAAGAAAAAGGTCAAATTGGGCAGTTTTGAAGGCGCCGATGTTTTTGGCACAGAGACAAGTGGCGAACGGAAAATATTGTTCCCCATTCAAAGCCATTCGAAGGCCTTGCTGGAACCCGAATATATTGCCATTGCCCCCGATGCAAGCAAGGCTTATGTGACGCTGCAGGAAACCAATGAAGTGGCGGAGGTGGACGTTGTCAACGAGCGCGTGCTGGGTTATTTCAATATGGGGGTGACCGAGCATCGCATTGATGCCCAATATAATGGCTGGGTAGAGTTCCAGGATACCATCAAGGCTTTGCGCGAGCCGGATGGCATCGCCCTGACTCCGGATGGGCGTTACTTCATAACCGCCGATGAAGGCGATACCGATATCGATCCCTCTGTTAGCGGCGAGCAATTGTTCAGCGGCGGCCGTACGGTCAGCGTTTTTGATGTCAAAACAGGAAAGCTGATCGGTGATACGGGTAATCAGCTGGATGAAATTTCTTTTGCCCATGGCGTCTATCCGGATAGCCGGAGCAACAGGAAAGGTGCCGAGCCCGAGATGCTGGTGTCATTCGAAATGGAGGGCAGTCCGTGGGCAGCGGTCGGCATGGAGCGATCAGGCGCCGTGATCCTGATTTCCCTGGCTGATCCTGCCAACCCGAGAGCGGTCGCTCTGGGTAAAATTCCCGGCGATGAGGCAAAATCGCCCGAAGGCATTGCTCATTTTACCGTTGCGGGCGAACACTACCTGCTGACTGCCAATGAAATGGATGGGACGGTGGCGGGCTTCAAAATCAGCAGGACTGCAGAAGCGCCAGTCCCGCTTAATAAAGACGCCGGTAGCATGCGTTGATGCGGGGTAATATCCCGGCTTGGAACAATTCGGCATATCGGCAGGGATAGCCGGTATCCCGTTACCCGGATGTGAAGCTACAATTTGGCTGGATTGTTACGGATATCATCGATAGGGAGGTTGAAGTCTTCTTCATCGCTATGCGCCGTATGTTGAACATCGGAAATCATGCATGTCTTTCTTTCGCTATGCCCGCCTGCAATATCGCCCCTAGCGACTTCTTTTTTTTATTAATGAAAAATGCAGTTTTAAAATGGATGTTTTGTAATGACAAGCCCACATCTTGAAGATTTCCGCTCTTTGTGGCTATTTGTTTTTGTCCTCTTCAATTACGCCTTGATGTATGCGGCTAATATTCTATTGGCCAGATTGCTGACGGTGAGTGATTTTGATGATTACAGTGTGGCGGTCTCGGTGGTCACTATGTTATCGACGCTGGCGACGCTGGGGCTTGAAAAATATGCCTTGCGTGCGATCGCATTGTTTCGCGAACGTCAGGATTGGCAAAGGTTTCGTGGTTTCTGGTTGTTTTCCTTGCGGAGCATCACCGGACTGAGTGTGTTACTGATAATCCTGCTCAGTGTGGGGCTGGAGACTTTTTTGGTTTCCCACCATGCGGACTATCATATTGCCATTGTGGTGTTTGCCGGTTTTCTGCCTGTTATTGCATTGACGCTTTTTCTGGTCGAAGTGATTGCAGCGCAGGGCGCACAGTTGCTCAGTATTGCGGTTTACCGGGTATTTTTACCTATTGTTTATCTGTTGTTGCTGGGCAGTTGTGTTTATTTTTCCCCTTGGCCGTTATCGGCGCTAAGTGCAGTGATTTGTCTCGGTAGCGCATGGATTGTTGTCTTGGCGGTCATGCGGAGCATTTTTAACTCCGTGACACCGAAAGAGATTAAACATTCAGTGCCGGTAGTGCTCGGAAAAAAGTGGCTCAGGCGATCTTTGCCGTTGGTTATGAGCAGTCTTTTGATGACGATCATGACCAGTAGCGGTGTCGTCATCTTGGACATGTTGTTTACTTCCGGGATAGAAGTCGGCATTTATGCAGTTGCCGCGCAGACAGGCGGTTTCATTACACTGATCGGCACTTCAACCAATCGCTATTACTTGCCTACGATGGTGCTATTCATCAATCGGGCGGACAAGCAGTCTATGCAGCAACTGATCCGGCAAAGAGCGTTGGCGGTCGGCACTTTCATTTTGCTGATGTTGGGCCTTATTTTTTTCGCAGGCGAGATGATATTGGGTTTTTTCGGCGATCAATTCATTGCGGGCTACCAGACACTGGTTCTTATTGCTGTCGGCGCTTCTGTCAGTGCTTTGTTTGCCGATGCGTCTTATCTTCTGCAGTTTATGGGGGTTCATCGGTTGGTGGTGATGTTGAAGGCCTTTGCAACCTTTTCTATGGTGTTGTTAGGTTTTGTGCTGGGTGAGAAATATGGTCCGGTCGGTGTCGCGTTGGCTTATATGATGGCGACCGTTACTCTATTCGTTGGCTTAAGAATCATTGTCTCGTTTCGTTTCCAGCGCTTATGGCGCCAGAATCATGAGGCGCCGGCAACAAAGTAAACGGCAATGAAGGCGGCCTCGAGTGCATTTTTCAAGAGGGCCCGTCACAATTTCAAAGTTACCCAATTACCCTGCTATTTAGCAGCAATTGCCCGTGCTGCTTGCCAATGGTCAATCGGCAGGTATAATCCCACCATTTGTAAATTAGCCGATCAAAACGCTTTTAATCTGCAAATGCACGACAAGTGGTTTATTTCATACATTGCCGCTTAGCAATCCCCAATCGATACTTCCATGACCGGACTTGCGCACTTTAGCAAAGCAGGGGTGGAAGTTTGACAATGAATGCTTTAATATAATATCGAATCGATACTATTTAACAATAACTCACTTACTAGCTAAGGTTAAACAAAAATCATGGCGATTTTGAGCATTCTGCTTTGGGCTCCTGCTGTTGGCGCCTTGATTTTGGCTCTTGTTCCCGGTCAACACGCGCGTCTCATCCAGGGCATAGGCAATGTTTTTGCCGGTTTTGCCCTGTTGACGTCTTGCTGGCTGCTCAGCGTTTTCGAGCCAGGCCTTGGCGATCTGCAGTTTTACGAGCATTTCCCGCTTAACCCCAAATTCGGTAGCGCTTATGCACTGGGCGTCGATGGCGTGTCTATGCCCATGGTGGTGCTGGCGACCTTGCTCATGTCCATTGCGCTGCTGGCGTCTTCGGGCATTTCCAGCAGGGCCAAGGGTTATTATATTTGCATGCTGTTGCTGGAGTTCGGCATGCTGGGCGTGTTTCTGGCTCAGGACTGGGCCTTGTTTTATATCTTCTGGGAAGTCACCCTCATTCCGCTGTTTTTTCTGATCGATCGCTGGGGCGGCAAGCGCCGACATGCGGCCAGTCTTAATTTTGTGCTCTATACCATGGGCGGCTCGGTTTTTATGCTGATCAGCCTGATTGCCGTCTATGAGTATGTGCCGGGGCAGGTTTCATTGATGAGCGCAATGATACATGTTTCGGAAAACATGCCCAAGGATCAGCAGATCTGGGCCTTGCTCGGATTTTTGATCGGCTTCGGCGTCAAGATGCCGGTTTTCCCTCTGCACGGCTGGCTGCCGCTGGCGCATGTTGAGGCGCCCAGTTCCGTCAGTATTCTGCTATCCGGCATCTTGTTGAAGATGGGCGCTTATGGCTTGCTCAAGGCTGTTGTGATGCTGCCCTCCGCGGCACAAGCCTTGCAGCCGCTGCTGGTGTTTCTGGCGCTGTTCGGCATGATTTACGGCGGTCTGCTGGCCTGGCGGCAAAGCGATCTGAAGGCCATGATTGCGTATTCTTCCGTCAGTCACATGGGTATCGTTTTACTCGGCATTGCGACTTTGAACGAGGCCGGCATGGTCGCTGCGGTCTTGCAGATGACCGCGCATGGCCTGGTGGCCGGCGCGCTGTTTTTACTGGTGGGGCTGCTTTATGAACGCACCCATACCCGCAATATTCAGGATTACAGTTCGCTGATTCAGGTCATGCCGCGTTTTGCCCTGATGATGTCATTGACCTTGTTAGCGGCCATGGGATTACCGGGTACCGTCGGATTTGTCGCCGAGCTGTATGCCTTCATTGGCGGTTTTCAGCAATGGACTTGGGTGATGGTGTTTTTCAGCATGAGTGTTTTGGTCAGCGCGGCTTATGCCATGCGCACCATCAGTCTGTTGTTTACCGGGCCGGTAAAGCCGCAGATGCAGCAGATCGAGGATTTACGTGCGCCTGAGTTGCTCGCGACAGGCCTATTGGCGGCGGGCATCTTGTTCTTTGGACTGTTGCCGGGGTCGTTGATCGGGCTGTCAACGGCCACTATCGCGCACATGCAGTCTCTGATCAGTCACAGCCTTTAGGGCACTGCCGAGAATTATTAGGATCCCCGATGCAAGTCTCCCCATTAAACGCCGAAGACATCCAAGATTTACGTCATCACATCAACACCGCGCTAAGCCATTTGGATCATGTGCTGCCTGCCCAGGCGCCCATTCAGGATTTCGTGCATCACAATACCCTGCATGGGTTCCAGCACTTGCCCTTTGAAGACGCGCTGGCCGCATTTGAGGCGCTGACCGGAATTAAGGGCTATTTGCCGGAAGAACAGTTTCGTGCTTTTTATCAACAGGGACGGATCAGCGACGATGATTTAGCCGCCGCCTTTTCGCATCACCAGCCGTTGCAGCCGGAACGGAGCGTTTGCCAACTCAAAGACCGGTCGATTACCCGGCAGGAGATTTTTCGTCTTGCGATGCTGTTTGGCCTGGAAGGCGTGACCGTCAGTCAGTTTAATTGGCAACTGGAAGAGTTGAACGCCCTGGATGCGGTGCAGGCCGATGTACCTGAAGCGGTCAGGCGCCAATTGCTGGCCGATAGCGGTCTGGAGAGCGAAGCCGTCAGGTCCTTATGGGAAAGCATTTTAAGCAAACTGGAGATGGAACAGGGAGGGCTGCATCCGGAAAACCTGCTGGATTTGTCTCTGGAGCAGGCAGAAGACTGGCTGAGTCATAACGCTCAGCCGCGAGGCCGGCAATCGGCCAAGGTGCATTATCAGATGCAGCAGCAGGCGAGCGCAGAGCTGGATGAATTATTGGCGCAGTTGGGTGAGGGCATGACCTTGCGCGGTTTTATTCTGGCGCTGACCGGGACGGACATTCTGGATGCGGTGCGGCCGCAGCTGATTCGACTCTGCGCCTCGTGCATGGATGAAGGCCTGGCGTCCTGGCAAATGCCCGAACGCAGCCGGCTTGGACTGTATGCGGCCTGGCATGCAAGCGCCCGTTATGACGCTAATCCGTTCTTGCATGAGCTGCCCGACTGGCAGGAGATCATGGCCGAATTGCCGGAAGATGCGACGGACGCCATTATCCTGCAGTTAAGCCATCTGGACATCCCGCAGGCCCTATGGGCCGGCTATTTGCAGCGCTTGGCGCTGGAATTGCCCGGCTGGTCGGGTCTGATCAACTGGCGGCAACAGCATCCGCATTACCATAGTTACAATAAGGCCGACATGAAACTGGCCGATTATCTGGCCATCCGCCTGACCCTGGACCGGCTCTGGCTGAATCAGATTTGCCGCGAAACCTGGCTGATAGAAGCCAAGCTGGGAAGGCTTAAACGTTATTTTGCCAAAAATTTGTCCGAATTCATGGTGCGCAGCCGCCTCTACCGTGGCGAATTGCCTGAATATTTAACCCAAAAAGCGGAAGCACTGACCCTGCTGGCCGGCTCGGAGCGGCACGACCGCAGCGACTGGCAGGAGCTTGCCGATCTGCTCTGGAACTGGCAATGCAGCCTTGGGGTCGGCCTGCAGGATCAACAGGGTAAAATGCCCTGTGTTTATGACTGCGGCTGGCGTCTGTTCCGCTTATGCCAGCACCTGGGCTTGAACGCCGAACAGGTGCAGAGTTTACAAAAGCAGGATCTGGAGCAGATGCTGGCCGTGCTGGATGAATTCGGTCCGGCCGCACGCAACCCGATCTGGCTGGAGGCTTATGAGCATCATTATCGGGAAGATCTGTTTCAGGCGCTGCGCGCGAATGATAAACGCAGTCGTTCTGCGATGCCCAATCAGCGTCCCGAAGCGCAAATGGTCATGTGCATGGATGAGCGCGAGGAGAGTTTCCGGCGCCATCTGGAAGAACTGAGCCCGAGTATCGAAACCTTGGGCGTGGCCGGATTTTTCGGTGTCCCGATGAATTTTAAAGGTCTTGATGACTCGCATGTGACGCCGCTGTGTCCGGTTGTCGTAACGCCTGCCCATGAGGTCGATGAGATTCCCCGCCCAGGGCAGGACAGGGCGCTGCAAGCGCATCAGAAAGGGCTCCGTCTGCACCGGCGCTTCAAATATCTTCTGTATCAGATTTTGCGACGTAATCTGATATTGTCGCATGTGGTCATCGACCTGCTGGCCCCGTTTAGCCTGGCAGGGCTGCTCGGCAGAACGCTGATGCCGCGCGTGCATAAGGCTATCGTTGACGGATTGCATCGGCTTGTTGTGCCGCCGGTTTCCACTGAACTGCGATTTGTCTCGACCGACACGGCAACAGTCGCGTCTGCCGATCAACCCAAGTTGGGTTTTACCGATGTCGAACAAGCCGAACGCGTGGCCGCGCTGCTGCGTACGATAGGTTTGATTGAAGGCTTTGCGCCCATCGTTGCAATGGCCGGCCATGGCTCGACCAGTCAGAACAATCCGCACGAAGCCGCGCATGACTGCGGGGCCTGCGGCGGTCGGCAGGGCGGGCCCAATGCGCGCGTGTTCGCGGCCATGGCCAATCGGCCTGAAGTTCGGCAACTGCTGGCGCAGCAAGGCATTGTGATTCCGGACGATTGCTGGTTCGTGGCTGCACAGCACGATACCTGCAGTGATGCCATGAACTGGTATGATCTGGAGGCGATACCGGTGGGGCTGCGCGAGAATTTCGAGCGCTTCAAAATCCGGGTCAGTCAGGCACAAGCCTTGTCTGCGCATGAGCGCTGCCGTCGGTTTTTCTCGGTCCAACGTTCAGCCACGCCGGCGCAGGCCTTTCAGCATGTGACGCTCAGAGCGCAGGATTTAAGCCAGGTTCGTCCCGAGTTCGGACATGCGACCAATGCGGCAGCCTGGATTGGGCGGCGCGCCTTGACCAAGGGCCTGTTTCTGGACCGGCGTGTTTTCCTGATTTCATATGATCCGACCCAAGACCCTGACGGCAGCATTCTGGAGTCGATTTTGCTGACCGCGGGGCCGGTCGGTGCGGGCATCAATCTGGAATACTATTTTTCTACCATTGATAACGAGCGTTTCGGCTGCGGCACCAAGGTTCCACACAATGTGACGGGGATGTTCGGGGTGATGGAAGGCACGGCCAGCGACTTGCGTACCGGTTTGCCCAAGCAGATGGTTGAAATTCACGAAGCGATGCGTCTGCAGATTGTGGTTGAGGCGAAGACTTCGGTGCTGGAACAGATTTACGCCCGTCAGGAAAGCTTGCGGGAATTGATCGGCGGAGGCTGGGTGCAGTTGAGCGCCAAGGATCCGGACAGCGGGGAGCTGTCTATTTTTGAACGCGGTGCGGGTTTTGTGCCCTGGCAGGCACCGCTAAAAACGCTGCCGGTCTGTGACAATTCACGGGCCTGTTACCGGGATCAAACCATGGCGGTAGCGCCGGTATTGATCAGCCAGCCCGAACCCTTGGGAGTCTAAAAGCGTGGATGCATTAGTCATATTCATTCCTTTGTTACCGCTGACGGCCGCCATGGTGATAGGCGCCGGTTGTTTGTTTGGCTGGCTGGCCGGTGAAGCCGACGAAACCATCACGTCGGATATCGCAAGCGGGGCCATTGCCCTGTCTTCCTTGCTGGCCCTGGTCCTGTTAGGCGCCGATTTACTGGGTCATAACAAAGGCGGGTTCAGTGCCGGGCAATGGCTGGGCAGCGATACGCTGGACATTCGGATGAACTTCATCAGCACGGGGTTTGGCGTTGTTTTGGCGGCGTTGTTCTCCTTGCTGCTGCTGATCATGATCCGTTTTTCTATCAACTACATGCACAGGGAGCCGGGATTCCACCGGTTCTTCTTTATCCTGAGTCTGTTTGCTGCGGCCATGCTGTTCCTGGTGCTGTCGGGTAATGCGGTCGGTACCTTTGTCGGCTGGGAGATCGCCGGTCTGTGTTCTTACCTGCTGATTGCCTTTGCCTATGACAGGCCGGTCGCCGCTGCCAATGCGACGCGCGTATTTGTGACTAACCGCATTGGCGATGCCGCCTTTATTCTGGCGATAGGTCTGAGTTATGCCTGGCTTGGCAGCGTCAACTGGATCCAGGTGACTTCTCTGGCGCCTCAATTATCCAACGGGCAGGCCACCGCCATTGCGCTTTGTTTTGCCGTGGCCGCCTTTGCAAAATCGGCGCAGTTTCCTTTCGTGCCTTGGCTGGCGCGTGCGATGGAAGGGCCGACGCCGTCCAGTGCGGTGTTTTATGGCGCGGTGATGGTGCATGCCGGCGTCTATCTATTAATTTTGCTGCAGCCGCTTTTTGAGCGCGCGCCGCTGGCGATGATTCTGCTTGCGGTCGCCGGCTTGCTGACTGCCGTCTATGGCTTTGTAGTCGGCCTGACCCAGACGGATGTCAAGAGTTCGCTGGTTTTTGCCGCCTCCGGACAATTGGGCCTGATGTTTCTGGAATGCGGCCTGGGTTTCTGGCAACTGGCCGGCTGGCACCTGTGCGCGCATGCCGTGGTGCGCGGCTATCAGGTGTTGACCGCACCAGCGCTCATGCACGCGGTTCATGACAGCCCCATCAAACCGGTTAGGCCGGCTATTGCCCGGCTGCACTGGCTTTATGTCGCCTCAATCCAGCGCTTCTGGCTGGACCAACTGACCGACTGGGCCGTGGTCAGACCGGTGCGGCGCTTAGCCCATGATATGGGCTATTTTGATGAATACATCATCGGTCGAGCCCTGGGCGCGCCTGCGCCGGCAATGCGGGCCATTTCTTCGCTGGCGCAAATAGAAGAACAAAGCATTGGCGCTCTGCTGGATAACGATGCGGATAGTTTTGCCCGCGGCAGCGGTCTGGCGGGCAAGCTCACACAATGGACGGCGGGCATTCTGCACTGGTTTGAAGACCGTTTTGTGCTGCGTGGAGTCGGCAAGGGCTCCATTGCTTATGGTCGTAAATTGGGTTACGCGGCCAATAAAATCGAGCAGTTGTTATTTAGACCCCGTTATCTCGCATTGTTTGTATTTATAACCCTGCTTATAGCATTTTGAGGCCCTGATGGATAACTCTGTTGCTTTTTGGTCGGAATCGGCGGTTCTGCCGATATTGTCTACGCTAACCCTGGTGCCGTTGGTCGCCATGGTGGTTATGTTAATTGTGCGTTCCACGACCTTGGCCCATGGCGTCGGTTTCGCCGCAGCGCTGTTGAATTTGGCGCTCAGTTTTTATTTGTTGTCCGTTTTTGATGTGCACGGCGCGGCTATACAACTGGTTGAACAGCTTCATTTATTGGGCTTGAGCTATGTGGTCGGTGTGGACGGGTTTAATGTGCTGTTCATCCCCCTGACCGCCGTACTGACCCTGCTGGCGCTGATTTATACCCTCATCACCCGGCATCAGCATGACCGGCTGTTCATGGCCTTGCTGCTGGGGTATGAAGCGGTGCTCATGGGAGCCTTTTCAGCCTTGAACGTCATGCAGTTCTGGTTGTGGACTGCATTGGAATTGCTGCCGGTGATTTTGTTGACGACCCATGCCGGCACCGGTCTTCAAAGGCGCTGGCTGGCCGCCCGGCTGCTGCAATACTGGGGGTCAGGGCTGCTGATGACTCTGGCCGGCTTTCTGCTGCTCGGTTTTGGCCTGATCGATTCGGAGCACCCTCTGACTTTTGATTGGCTGACTATAAAGCAGAATAATGCCTATTTGCATGACGAGATACTGATTTTTATTTTGTTGTTTTACGGCTTCGCGATCCGGATGCCGTTGTTTCCGTTTCACGGCTGGCTGCCGGTGCTGGCCGAACAGGGCACGGTAGCCAGCGTCGCCATTTTTCTGATGGGTTTAAAGCTGGGCATTTATGCGGTCATCCGTTTTATTTTGCCTATCGTGCCGGGCGTGGCCGAGCAATGGGCCAGCTTTGTGCTGACGCTGGGCCTGATCAGTATTTTCTACGGCGCGCTCCTGGCGCTGATGCAGATTAATATCCGCCGCCTGCTGGCTTTTGCCGTCATCAGCCATACCGGCATGCTGGTCATCGGCCTGTTCTGTTTTAATGTGCGGGGCCTGGAAGGCAGTCTGCTGTTGTCGCTGGTTTATGGCCTTGCAACAGCGGGGATGTTGTTCAGTGTCGGGTTGATTTATGAGCGTACCCGCACGGCGTATATTCCGAGGCTGGGCAGCTTGTTTGATGCCAACACAACGATTGCACTGCTGTTCCTGATTTCTGCGCTGAGCACGATGGTCATGCCCGGCACACCCGGATTTGACGCGGCGCATCTGCTGATTGAAGGCGCAATCGCAGAAGAGGGCTGGATGATCGCCATCGCTATCCTGGTGGGTAACGTGCTCGCCGCCGCATTTTTGCTGTGGGCTTTTCAGCGAATGTTTATGGCCCATTCCAAAAGGGCCGTGCAGCCCTATCACAGCATTCATCATCCAGTTGCCAAGGAACGCATTATCACCTTGGTCATTAGCGCCTTGCTGATCGGCACCGGCTTTGATACCACGCCTTTGCTGAACTTCATCGAAAAAGAAACCGCAGCCATGAGCCAGTATTATCCGGTCCACAGCGAACAGCAGGCAGAAGACGTCATGACCGAGCCCGCCGAAGACATCAATACCGATGCAGAGGAAAATTAAATGAATACTCCCGGTTTTCCGATATTAAGCTTGCTCATTTTGTTGCCGCTCGCAGGCGCCGTTGCTACCGGTGTCGGCAGCAATGAAAATCGGGCGAAAACAATCGCTTTAGCGTTTGCGATACTGGAGTTGCTTGCCAGTCTGGTGGTTCTGAAGTTATTCGATGCGGCTGATGGTCATTTTCAAATGGTCGAGCGCCATGCCTGGATACCGAGTCTGAATATTGAATATCTGCTCGGTATCGACGGCATTGCAGTCTTGTTTTTGCCGATGTCTGCGCTGCTGACCGTGATTTCCATTCTGGCTTCCTGGAATTCGGTGCAGCATCTGAAGCGGTTTCATTTTGTTCTGCTGCTGGTATTGGAAAGCGTCACGATCGGCATCTTTACCGCGCTGGACCTGATGCTGTTCTTTTTGTTCTGGGAGCTGACGCTGCCGGCGATATTTTTCCTGATCGGCTTATGGGGCATAGGGCCGGAACGCCGCGGAGCGGCGATGAAATACACCTTATTCATGCTTTTTGGCGGTGTGCCGCTATTATTTGCCATACTGATGCTGGCCTTTAATTATGCCTCTCAAGTCGGCGGCGGCATTCCAGAAGACCTGGCTTTCAGTTATCCGCTGCTGCTGCAAACGCCTGTGCCTGACCAGCTGCAGACCTTGGTTTTTTTCCTGCTGCTGCTTGGATTTGCCGTCAAAACGCCCTTGGCGCCCTTTCATACCTGGCTGCCGACCGCGACCATGGAAGCCCCGACCCAATTGACCGCTTTGCTGACCGGGCTGAAGCTCGGAGCCTTCGGCATACTGCGATTTGCCATGCCCCTGGCGCCTTCCGCAGCCCTAGAATACAGCTGGGTGCTGGGTATTTTTGGCGCCATTACGCTGATTTATGGAGCGCTGATTGCCTTGCAGCAAACCAATCTGCGGCGTTTGCTGGCCTACGCAGGCATCAGCCATGTCGGACTGGTGATCGTCGGGATCGCATCACTCAACACCTTGGGCATTCAGGGCGCCATTTTCCACCTGCTCAATTTCACGTTGATCGCGGCGAGCCTGATGCTGGTGGCGGGGATGATTCAGCATCGGCTGGGCAGTACCGAAGCCGTGCACCTGGGAGGCCTGGCCAAAGTGATGCCGCGCCTGACCGGATTTTATTTTTTATTTGCCTTCGCAAGCATGGCCATACCCGGTACCAGCGGCTTTCCTGCCGAGTTAATGCTGATCTTTGGCGCGCTGAATGCGCATCCGAGCCTCGGCATCACGGCCCTGGCCGGCGCAGTGCTGTGCGCGGCCTATATGCTGTCCTTTACCCGCCGGGCTTTCTTTGGCCCGGTGACGCAGCCGCGTGTTGAACAGTTGCAGGATTTACGGCCGCGCGAGTTGCTCATGCTGTGCATCCCCGCTTTTTTGACTCTACTGTGGGGCTTTGCGCCCAATAGTGTTTTGAAAACCAATCAGGCGACCACCGAGTTATGGCTCGCCCGCTTGTTCGATCAGCCGGTGCTGCAAGAGCCACATTTGACCCGGCTGGATGTCCAGCCCTGATTCTTTATGGTTGATGCGATGGGCCTGCAACCGCCGAAAAACAGCGGTGCAGGCCAGTTTATTTTCAAGCCAGACTCTTGCTGGCGACTTCGTACACATCCTTGGAAATCGCATCGGTATTCATAATCCGTTCCAGCTGCGCTTTCATCATCACCTGTCTGCTTGAGTCATAGCGCCGCCATTGCGTCAGTGCGCTGAGCATGCGTGAGGCGACCTGCGGATTTAAGCTGTTGAGCGCGATAATCTGGTCGGCAAGGAAGCGATAGCCCTGACCATTGGCGGCATGAAAATGCAGCGGATTGGCCTGGCTGAAGGCACCGACCAAGGCTCTGACGCGGTTGGGATTTTTTAAATCGAACGCGGGATGGTTCATTAATGCCTCTACGTTGGCAAAAGTGTCGGGCATGGGGCTGGTTGCCTGCAGTGCAAACCATTTGTCAATCACCAGCGCTTCTTGCTGCCATTGCTGGTAAAAGTCGGCCAGACAATGCTGCTTGGCGGGATGCGGATTATTAACCATGTCCGTTAAAGCCGCGAGTTGGTCGGTCATGTTCTTGGCGTTTCGAAATTGCAACACGGCCCAATGTTGAATATCGGCATTTTCCAGTTTACTCAGGTAGCTTAGGCAGGTGTTTTTTATGCGTCTGCGCCCGATGGCGCCGGCGTCAAAGAGGCCTGATTCCTCGCGATGGTTGTCGATATATAAGGCCTTGAACCGGGTTTGTAATTGCAGAGCCAGAGACAGTTTTACAAATTCACGGGCCTTATGGATGGCCTCCACATCGACAACCTGCATTTGTTCGGCAAGATAAGTTTCCGAGGGCAGGCTTAATAATAAAGAAAAATATGACAAGTCATCCCAGGATTGCTCCAGCACTTGTTGAAAGGCGTCGACGATGATCGGATTCAGACGCAAAACTTTGTTCGCCTGGATATCTTCGACCAAACCGGAAATGACTTGCGCGGCTAGCTGTTGCCCTGCTTCCCAGCGATTAAAGGTATCGCTGTCATGGCTTAAAAGAAAGGCCAATTCTTCCGGCGTGCGTTCCATGACCAGTTTAACGGGCGCCGAAAAGCCCCTTAAAATTGAGACAATGGGCTGTCCGGATAGCTGCTCAAAGGTAAAGGCTTGTTCGGACTGGGTCAGTTGCAGAATGATTTCATCGCTGCTTTGATCGCTGCCCTGCAATTTGCAAGGCGCCGCCGAGCCGTCCTTATTGATCAAGCCGATTTTAATAGGGATGAGCAGCGGTTCTTTAACGGCCTGTCCCGGCGTCGGCGGACAACTTTGGCGGATGGTGAGCGTCAGGGTTTTTGCCGTCGGATCATAATGCTGCAGGACTGTTAATGTCGGCGTTCCGGCCTGCGCATACCAGCGCCGGAACTGGGTCAAATCAAAGCCATTGGCATCTTCCATGGCGCTGACGAAATCATCACAGGTTACCGCCTGGCCGTCATGGCGCTCAAAATAGAGGTCGCTGCCTTTGCGGAAACCTTCCGCACCCAGCAGGGTATGGATCATGCGCACGACTTCGGCGCCTTTTTCGTACACGGTCAAGGTGTAAAAATTGTTGATTTCGATATAGGAATCGGGGCGGATCGGGTGCGCCAATGGGCCGGCGTCTTCGGCAAACTGACGCGTGCGCAGCATGTTGACGTCTTCGATGCGCTTGACGGCTTTGGAAGTGCGGTCGCCGGTAAATTCCTGATCGCGGAAAACCGTAAAGCCTTCTTTCAGGCTGAGCTGAAACCAGTCCCTGCAGGTGATGCGGTTGCCGGTCCAGTTGTGAAAATATTCATGGCCGATGACGCCTTCTATATGTTCGTAATCCGAATCGGTAGCCGTGTCGGGGCGCGCCAGCACGTATTTGGTGTTGAAAATGTTGAGGCCTTTGTTTTCCATCGCGCCCATGTTGAAGTGGCTGACCGCGACGATCATGTACAAATCCAGATCATATTCGCGGCCATAGACCTGTTCATCCCAGCGCATGGCATTTTTCAGAGATTGCAGGGCATGGTCGCATTTGTCCAAATCATGGGCTTCGACAAAAATCTGCAAGTTGATATTGCGGCCGGATTGGGTGACAAAGCGGCCCTCGATACTTTCCAGTTGTCCTGCGACCAGGGCAAATAAATAGCAGGGCTTGTCGAAGGGATCTTCCCAGGTCACCCAGTGCTGATTGCCGGGCAGCTCGCCCTGGTCGACCTTGTTGCCGTTCGATAACAAGACCGGATAGCGGTCTTTATCGCCAATCAGGGTCGTGGTGAATTTCGCCATCACATCGGGACGGTCGAGGAAGTAGGTGATTTTTCTAAAGCCTTCCGCCTCGCATTGGGTGCACAGCATGCCGTTGGACAGATACAGGCCCTCGAGCGCCGTATTGGCCTTCGGGCTGATCTCGTTTTCAATGGTCACTATGAAGCGCTGCTGTTGCGGGACTTCGTGGATGATTAATGAATCCGGGGATTGCAGGTACTGTGCTTGAGTCAAAGCATCGCCATCATTGAGACTCACGGTCAGCAACTTAAGATTTTCTCCGGACAACACCAGAGCTCTGCTGCCGGATTTGCTGGCTGGATTACGGCTTACGGTGAGCCGGGAAACAACCCGGGTATTTTCGTCGTCCAGGGTGAAAGTTAACTCCACGTTGTGGATAAGATATTCAGGACAACTGTAGTCTTTTAGGAATATGGCTTGGGGATTGGCGTCGCGCATAGTATTGATTCGGAGGTGGAGGGTTAATTAAAGTCTGGTTGTTTGACGGCGTATAAGGTGATGAGTAACCAGGCGCCTAAAAATGCCACGCCGCCTAGCGGCGTAATCATGCCCAACCATTTGAGATTGAGGATAGTCAGTAGATAGAGGCTGCCGGAAAACAGGACTATACCGGCGAACATGAGATGGCCCGCCCACAGTATCAATTGTGATTCCTGTGTCTGCCGGGGAATCAGGGCAATGCCTATAAGCCCCAGCGCGTGCCACATTTGATAGTTGACGCCCGTCTTGTAGACTTCCAGCATCTCGGGCGATAGTACGGCTTTTAAGGCATGAGCGCCAAATGCGCCCATGGCCACGCCGGTAAAGGCGCTG
>Ga0208625_100123_pt1 | contig 18873 bp, 19 predicted proteins | sample LakWasMeta8_HOW4_2_FD_183858 | JGI IMG/M metagenome (GOLD analysis project Ga0208625, IMG submission 183858) | Freshwater sediment methanotrophic microbial communities from Lake Washington under simulated oxygen tension - Sediment Metagenome... | ecosystem: Environmental > Aquatic > Freshwater >... | reverse complement strand
TACAGCGACCCGCGACATCCGAAAAGCTATTTTCTTATAATAAAGTCTGCCTTCCACCACCGGGCTCGTCCAACAACCGGTTCAGATTGTGGTTCGCTTCGCTCACACAATCTAACCTTATTCGTTATGTTTCATTTCTGACAAAAAACGCAATATCTTACTGTATTTCTAAACGCGCCCCATAATAGACGCTAACTCAGTTTTCCGTTCCATTGCGTCTCAAACCCCGAACCAGATCGTAAGGTGAGAAAAAAAATCAGTAGCCACGCAGTCTCTGGCTTTTGATCATCGCCTTATCCTTATCTCAGTCCACGCTTCCCGTACGATTCCAGGCACGGCCCTACCCTGTCACATTTCAGGGCCAAAGACCCATTTTCAGCATTTTCTCTATCTGCTCAATCATTCTCAGCTTCATCCGTTTTACTCAGCAATTGCGCTTGCACTTTAAGCCGATCCATTTCTAGTTCGCGCTTTAGCTCTTCTTCGCTCGGCAGATAAGGCAAGTATTTGGCCGCAAACAGTTGTTCGCTGTCGGTCAGCACCGAATATTTCACCACCGCTTCGCTTTTCTGGCTGCACAAAATCAGGCCGATCGTGGGGTTATCGTCCGCGGCCCGTTGCTGTTGATCGTAAATGCGCACATAGCTGTCCATCTGGCCGACGTCCTGATGGGTCAGCTTGCCCAGCTTCAAGTCGATCAACAAAAAACATTTCAGTCTGAAGTGATAGAACACCAGGTCGATGTAAAAGTCCTGGTCTTCGGTCCGGATGCGCTGTTGCCGGGCCACGAACGCGAAGCCTTTACCGAGTTCCAGCAAGAAAGCCTGCAGATTGTCGAGCAAGCCCTGTTCCAGGTCAGATTCCAAAAGGCGCTGGCTGGGCAGATTCAGAAAGTCGAGGATATAGGGATCGCGGAGATAATCTTTGGCGGACAACGCCTGTGGTTCCATCTCGACAATTTTTTGTTCCGCTTCGGCCTGAACCGTCGCTTTGTCCTGGCTGGACAGCAGGCGTTCGTAATAGAGCTTGCTGATTTGTCGCTCCAATGCGCGGACACTCCAGTGCTGCTGAATCGCTTCCTGTTGATACCAGCTTCTGGCGTTGGCGTTTTCGACGCGCGTCAAGACATTGTAATGCGACCAGCTCAATTCGAGAGACACCGTCTCCCGAATCGGAAACATCAAATAAAAACGCCGCATATTGCGCAGATTGCTGGTATCAAAACCCTTGCCGAATTCCGTCGTCAATTGTTCCGACAGCGCTTCCAGTTGGCGTTTGCCGTAGGCAGCACGAGCTTGTCCCTGCTGTTCATGTTCGACAATGAGCCGGCCGATGTGCCAGTAGCAGTGCACCATCGCACTGTTCACGGCCAATTGTACCTGCTGCCTAGATTGCTGGATAAGGGCGGCGATATCGCTAAAAAGCGGAGCCAGTTCCTGGGCAACCGATGGAGGAGCGTTTGAGGAGATCATGGTCTTGGGATCCCGACTGTGCAGCGCCTAGAGGGCTCGGTCATTGATCTGAATCCCGTAGGGTACGGATCTTATAGGCCACGCCGATGCGCTTCGGGGCAGATTGTCGGCGTTTAAGCGCTTTTTGCACGTATTGGAGCGCTTCATCTTCGTTGCTGACTATGGTCACAAGGGTTCGCCCTTTGCCGCCGATTCGCCCGTAAGTCGTTTCGACGACCCAGTTGCCGAAGAGGTCTTGACCATAGGCAATCGAATAGGCACGGTGAATATTCCGGCTGGCATCCTTCGCTTCGAGATAAGCGACGGGCGTCAGCATGACTCCGTCTCCTGGAGCGCGCCTCGCCCTCCCGGCAGATGGCGGTATAACGTAGAAGGGGCTACCCGGAGGCGCTTGGCCACCTCTTCCATCGTAATCTCCGGATCGGACAGCATCGCTTTGGCGGCCACCAAGTCTTTCGCGTTCAACGCCGGGGGACGGCCCCCTTTTTTACCTCGGGCACGGGCGGCCTCCAGGCCGGCTCTCGTGCGCTCGCGGATGATGGAGCGTTCGAACTCCGCCAGGGCGCCGAATACATGAAAGATCAATTTCCCGCCGGCGGTCGTGGTATCGATCGCTTCGGTCAGGGAGCGGAGCCCAATACTCCGGCTTTCCAGTAGCTCTACCGTTTCGATCAGTTGCTTCAGGGATCGGGCCAAACGGTCCAGTTTCCAGACCACCAGGCTGTCCCCAGCCCTAAGATAGTCCAGCGCGGCTAGTAGCTCCGGCCGATCGCGCTGGGCACCGGAAGCCTTCTCAACAAACAGCTTTTCACAGCCTGCGGCCTTCAGCGCATCCAGCTGCAGGGCGGGATTTTGGTCTTGCGTGGAAACGCGGGCATAACCGACAAGCATAAAACCTACGAAAACTCAGTCGCAGTATGAGTTATTCAGAGATAAGTTTCAAGACATAGTTATAGGAAATATAGATATAACAGAAAGTTAGCGTTTTGTCATTTTCAGAAGTCGTTTGCACAAAATGTCAAAAGTCGATTGCACGACTTAAGATGGCCTCGTTCGGTAGTGCTATATGAGGTTAGGCGGCCTACGTTACTCGGCTTAGAGCCAACCGTACAAGAGTGATTGTAATGTATCTCATGGCGAAATAAAGCAATGTTTTATATACAATCAAGCAAGATCCAAATCCGTAACACTCTCCGTCATCTGACATATAAAGGGCAGCGAATGCGTTAAATGTGATCCCCCATTGAAGGAATACCAATTTCAGATAGCAATGCTTGGGTCCGTCGAATGAATTCGGCGGTCCGGCATCCTAACGTAATCGCGTTGAAAAGTGCTTGGGCGGCTTCTGGGTTATGTCGGGCAGATGCAACAGCTTCTTCCGCGGCGGCCAATGCCATTTCCCAATGATTGAGCTGTTTCGTCGAACAATGACCCTCATCGATCTTCTTCGATGGTTCGGGCCGCAGCAGTTTTGCCTGCTCGCCCTGAGCAATCAGGCGCCCAGTTTCAATTAGGTGCATGGCGGTGGCCGTCGCTTCCAACATTTGAAGCTGTATGTCTAAGGACAAGGTTTCGTAGGGTTGCCAAATACGTCTCCCGGCACGTACAGGGTAGCCGCAGCTTTCCCAAATAAAACGAATATCTTGTGCTTGTGATGAACACCGTGAAAGCGGCGTATTAAGTTCCTCCAACACAGTGCGCAGTAACCGGAACCAGAGGCCGGCATGTATGGATCGGTTTGGCAGCTTAACCTGCCCCATGGATAATGCTTGCCAAGTGCGGCGATCCATCTTTGTAATATTTTTATTGGCCGGGCGAGATAATTTCTCCGTTTCCCAGCCAATAAAGGTATTAGATACGCCAAAATAAGGCTCTAGCCAGCACCCATGTTGTGGGCAGCTGAGTAGCAGCGGCAGTTGCCACATCAGTAGCCAAACTTTATTTTCTGACTGGCCAATACATTCTGGACAAGCTCTTCGGATCGCCTGCTTAGGTAACCAGGCTGTCCAACAGGATACGATGCGTGCCGGTCGCTTGGATAGCGGCAACAGCACCGAGAATTGGCGTGAATAGGCGTCGAATGCCAAAGGATCAGGATCAAGGCTATCTAACAACCATGGCGTCCAACCCGCTAAAGTCATGCTACGCAGCAGAGCCAATTCAACGCCACTGCGCTGAGCCAGCATTTCCAACAATGCAACCGGCGGCCGGAGATCCAGATCATGAGTTTGATTGAAATTTAAATCGTGTTGCAATAAATCCCGCACATTCATCTGGTAGCAGCAGGCAATGCGATGCAACCATGACGACAGGGCTTCTCCTTCCCGGGGGGCGGGATGGAGCGGCCAACGGCGGAGCGGTTTCACAGCAGTTCACGCTCAAATTGCCGCCGACGTTCGCTTGGGCCGGCATAATCGGCCAAGGTTAGCGTGCGATGATTAATAGCCTCCTCGCCACTTTCCACCGCCGCTACGGCAGCGGCCGTCAGGAGATGTGCCAGCTCGCCTATGGTGCCCTCACTCCGCGTCAGCAGATAACGAGCCATATCGGGTGTGGCAATGTGGGAACGACGGCGTAGAGGGAATACAGCGGCAAAACTAGCCAGCAGAGAATAGCTTTCATCGTTTACCTCCCATAAAGGCAAAACAATAGGCTCAAAGCGGTTCTCCAGCTGGTCATCGGAGCGAATGGCCAGATAAGCCTCGCGTGTCCCCACGCCCACCAGCGGAATGTGTAGTTCGTTGCCTAAAAACCGCAACAGATTGAGGAATTCTCGGCGATGGTTGATTTGACCGGCCAGCAAGTTATGCAATTCGTCAATCACCAGGATTTTTACCCCTACTCTGCGCAATAGAGCCAGAGCGAGTTGTTCCAATGCGGGTAGACGCGTACCGGGTCGTAACGGTGCCCCCATCGCTGCCAGCAGCGCTACATAGAAACGTAATACCGAAGGCTCGGCTGGCATTTGCAGGCACAATACCGGAATGTGTTCCTGATCATCGCTGGAGCTGGCTGGATGGTGACGGCGGAATTTTTCGATGATCATCGACTTGCCGTTATTCGTTGGCCCAATCAGTAGGAGATTGGGCATGCGCTGTTTGCGGGGCCAGTGATACAGCATTTCTAGTCGATTGATTGTTTCAAGTGCGCGAGGGTATCCGATCCAATGATCAGAGCGGATACATTGAATCCGCTCATCCTTAGGGAGGCCGGCCAAGGCTTGAGCCGACGGAATCAGATGAGACTGATCGATGGCAGAATATTCGTTCATGATTACATTACCACTCCTCGATTTGTTCGAAAGGCGCTGCAGGCGGCATATTTTCTCCCTGATCTTCAGGCGTCGCCTCTATCGGTGGAACCGGCTTATCCGGGGGCGCAACCGATCGAAGATGTTGACGGCGTTCAACATCCCGTCGAGCTTTACGTGTTGTTTGCTGAGCGGTATGAGCAATATCTCGCATCTGCTGGATCATGTGAAACAGCGCTGTTTCATCAACTTGATCTCGCCCCTTTTGGCGTAGCTTGGCTAGTGCCTGACGCTGTTCCCACAAGGTTACAGCCGGGTGAGACAGAGTGCGATAGGGAATTTCCAGATAATGCTGAGTATCAGTATCTAATACCCAAATCCTGCTGATGTCACGTGGATCGCGTCGAATCAGAAACTGAGGCAAATTACCTCGCCGTGCAATCCAAGGCTTCAGGGCGTCGGAGAAATAATGGATGTGATCGATGGTGAAGCCAGTGCGTGTCAATGTCCGACGAATGACCGGCAGGAAATCCACCAAGAACGCCGCAGCATGAGTGATAACAGGAGGTGCGCCGCTGCGGGCAATACCTTCGGCCCAACGCATGGCGGGCGTTTGTAGCAAGCTGCCATGAACGGTATGGTGATAACTGGCCACCGCGAGGGCAACCCAGCGCTCCAATTCAAGCAGCGTCAGCACTGCCAGTTTTGTTGAATCGTAATGGCCACGTTGATTTGGGTTGGAGAATGTAGTGCCAGGCAATTCATGTACCAACTGCATCATGGTACCAATGACTCGTTCCACAATGCCGCCGTATTGGGGTTGCCCGGGCGGGCGGTAGTTGAGCTGAATGCCATGTTGTTCGCAACCGCGGCGTAGCGCTTCGCTTTTAAATTCAGAGGCGTTGTCCAAATACAGCATTTTTGGCTTACCGCTCATCGGCCAATCGGCTTCCACGCCTAGCCTTTCCAACCCCGGGCGTTTATCGCAGGCGATGTGTGTCAGACAAAGGCCGACCGATACAGCGGACGGCGGTTCCAGAGTGACCACAATGCCTACCAAGCAGCGGCTGTACACATCAATAGCTACGGTTAGATATGGCCGCCCAATTGGTTGCCGGTCGCGTTCATCGACAATCATCAGGTCGATCACCGTATGATCGATCTGAACTTGCTCCAGAGGAACTGATACTTCAGGAGGGATGCCACCAGCTGACTGTAAAGATCTAACCGCCTCTGCCCCTTCTCGGCTGCGGCCCACCTGCACAGGGTTCAGCATAGCTATTCGTAGCGCAACTGTATTGCGGGCTGGAACAGGCAAGCCTTGTGCTTTGCAGGTTTGCACGATGCGGCGATAGAGCATTGCTAAACTGCACTTCTGCCGGATCAGGAAATGCTTATGTATAAAATCTCTGATGATGCGCTCGACCGGTTCGGACAGGCGTCTCTTGCCTTTGCCTCCACTGGATTTGCCGGGAGCCAAATCTGTCACCAAACCTGTGCCTTGTCGATAACGTCTGATTAGCAAGTACACTTGTCGACGAGACACGCCCAAGTGCTCGGCGGCGTCATCGGCCGCCTGACGGCCAATGGTCTCCAATGCCGCTAACGGGACAATGAAACGAGCCCGTCGACTTGCCAATTCCCAGGTATCATCGGACAGTGTGAGCAAACCCTGTTCAACGACAGGAAATGTATCGGGTTCCATGCCTAAGCCTCATTTTTGTGCAGATGAGTTTTAAGCATAAACAAGAACTGTGCAGACGACTACTGATTTGTGATGGCTCAATAGTCCTCTGCACAAGGCGGTTCTAAGCCAATGAAATGGTGCAAACGACTTCTGAAAATGACAGTTTGTCAGAGCGTCAGTTTTGGGACGAAACGCCGAGCTTTATCTCTCAAAAACGGGGGGGGAATAAAGAAAACGGAAAAAATCGTACGCCAAGATAAAAACTGCCAGATTGAATTCTAGGAATTTGCACGGAACTCGTCAAAAGATACCGAAACAAGACCCTATCTTGACGCAATTTACAGCTCATGCCTGATGCCCAGTTGAGGTATACTTCATACTGACGCCTACGAATAGCATCATAGGATAGGGAAATGGTTTAGCGTACGGTTTTGTTCTTTCATTAGCTAAGTGAAACTGATTATTTCTATGGCCATCATCAGTTAAAGTTCTAGACTGTTCGATTGATAGGTGACGGCAACACTCGATCTGATCCGCCTCTAACTTAGTGGAAAATTGATTATGATAATCGCCCGGCAAATAACAACGCAGATAGCAGAATGACAATCCTCGGTATTGATCTGGGTACAACCAACAGCGCCTGCTCCGTCTGGCATGAAGGTAAAGCCGTTCTTATCCCCAATCAATTAAATGCTTTTCTGACACCGTCCGTAGTTGGGTTGGACGAGCGAGGCGAGATTTTGATCGGGGAAGTGGCGAAACATCGTTTGATCAGCCATCCCGGTAAAACTGTCTCGGTATTCAAACGCTATATGGGGACCGATTTCAGTGTCGATCTGGGCAAACGCAGATTTACTGCAACCGAACTTTCCGCGTTGGTTTTGCGGAGTCTGAAGGAGGATGCGGAAACTTATCTTGGCGAGCCTATTACCCGCGCAGTAATCAGCGTTCCAGCCTATTTCAACGATGCGCAACGTAAGGCTACCAAACTAGCCGGGGAATTTGCAGGACTCAACATTGAGCGGTTGATTAATGAACCCACCGCGGCAGCCATGGTTTACGGGCTGCATGAACGGCACAATGCTGGGCAGTATCTGATCCTGGATTTGGGGGGAGGCACCTTTGACGTGTCATTAGTAGAGTACTTCGACAGTGTGATTGAGGTGCATGCCTCGTCCGGCGATAATCGCCTTGGTGGAGAAGATTTTTTGCAAGTCTTGGCGGACTACTATTTCGAAACAACAGGCGTTGCCAAAAAATCGTTGAGTCCTATTGAGCTGCAACGCCTCTACGAGTTGCTCGAGGCGGCTAAGTGTAAAATTAGTTCGGAACGTGAAGTTGTGATCGACAGGGCTGTTAAAGCACAAAACCATCCGTTTACAATCACCCGCGACGAATTCGATCGCATTGTTCAACCGTTGTTGCATCGCGTGCAACTGCCTATTGAACGCACGTTACGCGATGCCGGCATTACTCCGCATGATATAGACGAAGTAGTGCTAGTTGGCGGCGCAACACGCATGTTTGCTTTCCGCTCATTAATCACTCGAATGTTTCGGCGCCTGCCGGCGTGCAATATCGATCCCGATTTGGTGGTGTCAATGGGGGCAGGAATACAGGCTGGATTGAAGGAAAAGCATGCGGATCTAGATGATGTCGTTCTGACCGACGTCTGCCCTTATACCTTAGGTGTGGAAATTCTTAATGATGGCGATTCCTCGGGTAAACAAGGCGGGTTGTTTCTACCGATCATCGAGCGCAACTCGGTAGTGCCAATCAGTGTGGAGCGTTCCCTCTGCACCGTTAGAGATTACCAGACCAATCTCAATGTCAATGTTTACCAGGGCGAGAGTCGTTTGGTAAAAAATAATGTTTTTCTAGGTAAGCTCAGCGTGACCGTGCCACGGGCAAGGGCAGGAGCGGAAACCATAAAAGTGCGTTACAGCTATGATATGAACGGTCTTCTGGAAGTGGATGTCGAGGTCAATTCGACCGGCAAGACTTACCACGCCACTATCGTTAATGCCCCAGGCGATCTGTCGGAAAAAGAGATTAAGAAATCTAAGGCTAAGCTTGCCCAGTTGAAATTTCATCCGCGTGAACAAGCGGAGAACCGGGCAATCGTTGCTCGAGCCGAACACCTGTATGAATGTGCGTTGGGAGAACAACGTGACTATGTCAGTAGTGCTCTATCTCAATTCGAGAGAGTAATGGAACGACAGAATCCGTTAGAAATCAAAAAAGCCGCGAGCCAGCTCAATCAGATATTAAACACTTTAGAAAGCGACAGCCTGTTCACATGAGTTACTGGCAAACCCTAGGGATAGACAAGACGATCGATCTGGCGGCAATTAAGCGCGCTTATGCTTCCAAATTAAAGATCACAAGACCTGACGAAGACCCTGAAGGTTTCCAACACCTGCACGCGGCCTATAAACAAGCCGTCCAAAACGCCAAATATAATGCTAGGCCGGATCAGTTTGCTGAGTCAGCAGATGAGGCATTATCTTTGAATCCAAAGGCAACGGATGATGAACAGGACGCAGCAACGGTACTAATGCAGCCCTATAGTGAAGTTTCACATATCATGGACGGCTTACCTATAGCCCCAAGTTATCATGGCGAAGCCGAAGTCGATGCTTATCAGCGCGAACTCATCGAGATCGCCGATGCCGATCGCGCCGAAAATTCGATTTTTTTACAGTGCCAGTGGCTGGAGCTCACCTCACGAATTGACGAGGCGACATGTGACATGGCGACGATGAATACATTGGCGTCCTGGGATTTCCTAAATGGCAGGGATGCGCTGCTGGATCTTCAGTTCAAATCGGAAATTTCGCATTACATCTTTGGCCGAATTGCTGACTTAATCAATGCCGTAAGGCCGTTTTTAAAAAGAGAGGTTTTTGACTTCCTCGATAGCTTGTTTCTTTGGCGAGATCGGCGTGATTTGCTAGAGAAAGAATTCGGCCATGCAACGGTGGATGCCGTAATGCTATCCATACCGGCAATTCGAAAGGGGCATTTCAGGTGGCGATACCTTCGACGTGTTTTGACCACGGTTTTAAAATTGATCTTGTTTGGATACATTACGATACTGTTGAGCAAAAACTTCTCAATTTCGGTATTGTTCTCAATCGTATTGATATACTCAATCTGGGTGTTAATCTCGGAGAGGTTGCGCCGATAATACCCGTTAGCGTACGATTTTTTCCGTTTCGTGAGCTGATCCCATTTATAAAAGGTGGCGAAGCAGGACACCTTGCGGGCGACCGCGTACGGCCCGACCGTTTCGCGCGACAAGTAGCAGGTCGCGTCCGAATGGCCCTTGGTGTATTACAGGAAGCCAAGGAAATCTTTTCTGGCTTGCTCGAAGGAAGTTTCGGTTTGACTGGTCATCTCGTCTCCGTGCCGCGTTTCAAAACCTGATCGGGATTTTCTGGCTCCGGCCGGTGGAACCTTACTTTCTAAAATTACTATTTTATAAAGTATTTGCCGCAGGTGACAAAATTTACGCCCTGGATTAACATTCGAGCTTAGTCATTCAAGCGGAGGTCCCCATGAATGCAAAACATATTGCTATCATCCAAGGTCATCCGGCCCCCGGCGGGAATCGCTTTTGCCATGCGTTGGCGGAAGCGTATGTCAAAGGCGCCAAATCTTCAGGCCATGGCATCGAAGTTATCGACATCGCCCAGATCGATTTTCCCATCCTTCGCATCCCAAGGGAGTTCGAGCACGATGAAGCGACGGAAGCGATCAAGCAGGCGCAGCGGATCATCCAGTCGGCCCATCACCTCGTCATCATCTACCCGTTGTGGCTCGGCACCCTCCCGGCCTATTTGCAGGCGTTCTTCGAGCAAATCTTCAGGCCGGGATTCGCCGCCCTCAAAGGTGCCGAAGGAAAGACGTGGAAAAAATTACTTACCGGCAGAACGGCGCATATCGTTGTTACCATGGGGATGCCTGCGTTTGCTTATCGCTGGTATTTTTTCGCCCATAGCCTGAAATGCCTGGAAAGAAATATTCTGGGATTCTGCGGCATCAAGACCACCAAGGAAACCTTGATCGGCATGGTGGAATCGATAGGCGACAAAGAAAGGAAGCGATGGCTCGAAAAAATGGAGCAGTTCGGCCGTGATGGCAAATAACCACAGAAAAGACAAACAAACGTCATTGCCTACACTATGTATTCAGCTCCACCAGGCATCGAGATTAAGCCATGATCAACATCCCCAGCTTGAGACCCGAGTCCCGCTACGGCTTGCCCGTTGCCGATCACATCCTGTTCAACCGGCATTACGTCGTCGGCTACTCCTACTATTTCCGGCAAGCGAAATGGGCGATGGAAATTGTTGACTCCAGCATGATGATGCTGGAAAGGGCCGACAACTTCCGGCCGGATTTCCGCATCCCGGAAATGTTCCGGGCCGACCTGGCGGATTATGAGGAATCCGGATACGACCGCGGCCACCTGGTCGCGAGCGCGAACCAAAACGAAGTGGCCATCCAGAACAGCGAGACGTTCCTGCTCTCCAACATGGCTCCCCAGAAACCGCAGTTCAATCGTGGCATCTGGAAGCAGCTGGAAACTGCCGTCAGAGAACTCGATGCCAAGGAAGACATTTACGAGACCTATGTGATCAGCGGCCCGATATTCGATTTCGACATGCCGGTCGTAAGCATTGGGGCCAATGACGGCAACGGCGTTACCCTCCCCGTCCCCCATAGCTTTTTCAAGTCGGTGCTGACCGAAGACAAAAAAGGCAACTTGAATATGTGGTCGTTCGTGCTGCCCAATGAGGAATCCGGCAAGCCCCTGGAATCCTTCCTGGTGCCGACCATCGTGGTTGAGCGGTTGTCCGGCATTTTCTTATGGGACCGACTGACAGGCCAGAAAATCGAGCAGGAGAAAAAGACTGTTCGGAAGATGTGGCAGGCTTAGCCGGCGGATCAGCTATCCACAAAATCTGTGGATAACTATGTCTTTAATGTGTCATATTCCGCTCTAACGCTTTGTCTTATTTGGAGTTAAGTCAAATTGACCAAAAATTAGCCAGACCTTTTCCAGCAACACGCCAAGCCGCCCGAGACCATGGACGAGACCGTCAACCAACTGATGACTATCCTGAAAGACGAGTAAAAAAACGGCCATACTGGCGATACGCAAAGAAGATTTGATCAATTTGCACTTTGGGCTTGGCATGGCGATTCGGAATGCCTGGCTAAACCAGATTGATAGCCACCTACATGCAGCATGCAGTACTTATCATCCTGACGACGCTTCTCATGCAATAATCGGAGAATTATGGCGAGTGTTAAAATCTTGAGAGTAATAAATGGGCATAATCATGTTTTTACGACGAAATATAATGATCGTTAGCCAGATTCGACGATGCAAAGAGGGGGAATATAGATGGCGATTTTAGATGTACGACAAGCTCAACTTCTCAAACAAGCAAAGTTATTTTTCGTAAATCATGATGGAGCTGTGGGTGTCTTGATTCCACCGACCGGCGAAGCTCCAATATTTCTCAAGAGTGGGATTAATGGTGGTCCATGGGGAGGGACACACCGTGGTGGTATTCCACGAGGAAATGGTTGGGCGTTCACTCAGGGCGGTCCAAGCCAAGGAAACACTGCGACTCATGTTGAAGGTCACGCAGTCGCAGTTCTTTGGCAAAGAGAATTTAAAAATGCAGTTCTTCTGGTTGATCGTCCTATGTGTAAGATATGCGAACGCGATCTTCCGCAAACAATGAAGAAGGGGATGGAAATCACCGTTATCTCGGAAGAAGAAGGTGTTACGCTGGTTCAAAGTTCCCACGGTAGCTAGCTCTCATCATTCATGACAACCGCCTCCACTCAGACACGTCTCGCATTGACCCGCAACTCGTCCGCGCCGGCAAAAAGTGGCCGGCACGGACGAATTGCTCAACTCACTCCCCCGTTAAGCGCCCTGGCATGGCCCTCCATGGCTGCACGGCACCGGCCTCCCTGCCAGTGCCGCCCGAAGCTCTGCGGTTGCGTTCAATCGTCGACCCCACCCGAAGCTCGCTATCCCTGCGCTGCGCAATCCCAATAAGGTGTGCGTTCCGCACGACTTTTGATACCCGCCGCCTCCCCCGCCCGCCAAAGCCCCCAATTGGCCGCTGGCCAGGTTATTGTTCTTCAAAGCCAGGCGTTCCCGCCCACTGTTCGCTTTTGCCCTAAGCGAGGCTTTAGCCGGCCGGATGTCGTCGTCGAGGCTGCAATGAGATCGACTTGAATTGGCCGCATTTTACTGTCGTGTCGATTTGGTTGTTATCTCTTTTATCTCTGCAGACTCAGCATTACCACGCCAGAAAAAACCAATAAAACTCCACACATCCCTTCTACCGATAACCTCTGCGCTGGAAAAAGCAATATAGCGCCGAATGTGATCACAAGAATTTGACCCGCCTTGACCGCTGAAGCGTACCCAGGATTTGGAGCGAGTTTCAGCGCTTCCACGTCCGCAAGATTCCCAATGAACGCAAAAACCGAAGCAAGAGTGAGAAGGCCAAGAGCTTGCCAGCTTATACCGAACTGAAAACCTCGCTTAATGCCAAAGATTAAGTAGAGAACAGACGTAAACGCAAATAGGTAGAGCAAAATTACTGGAGTAGGAAGCAGATAAGTCAATTTCTTGAGAGTCAGTGCCATACAGGCAAAACTGAACATTCCAATCAAAGCTGCAACAAACCAACTTACTTGAAAGGGAGCCATAGAAGTTTGCTAAATAGATAATGCCGGAATTATGCTGAGGAGCCGCTTCGGCTTGGAAGTGTAGCAACTTGCTACACTTCGGCCAGTTCTCCCTCGATCAGTTTTTCCAGAAAATCCTTTAATTTCTGTTCCTGATCGGCATTCAACGCCTTCGCGTTCAGCTTTACAGTGATGTGTTTTTCCGTCCAGGCGATGTTGCCCACCTTTTTTCCGTCCCGAATCAGATTGCGCGAGTTCTGAATATGGCTATCCTTTTCTTCATGGCCTTTCAGCTTGCGCGTGATGAAAGTGGCGATTTTGGTCTGATCCAGCTCGTTTTCCAATAACAGCGCCCAAGCCTCAGCCAAGTAGGCATTAAATGAAGACAAGTGGCCGCATTGCTTCAAAAGCCGCTTGATGTCGCTCGCGGCCGATCTTGAAAGCAACCTTGGATTGGAATTCAAATCGGTAATGATAAATTGTGGCAAGTCGTCGTAGGCGTAGTACCGGTACATATCCTCGCGGTTCATGCCCAGTGACTCGGCCAGTTTTTTCTTGGTCGGGAAGGCGCTCTCGACCTGCTTCAACGCCAAACCGATTTCGTAATCGCTTAGATCCTCCCGGTCGACATTCTCGGCCAGCGCGAAAACCGCCATATCGCTATCGGATATGCTGGTTACCAATGCCTCGATGGTATGCTTTTTCAATTGCTTATGCGCCCGCCAACGCCGCTCGCCGGCGGCGATTTGATAGCGGTCATCGATCTTGCGTACCAGAATAGGCTCCAGCAAGCCGATTTCGGAGATAGACTGCGCCAGTTGATCAAGCTCCTGCTGGGGAAAAATGCGACGAGGCTGATACGGATTCGGATCGATCTTGTCGACAGGAATGAGAATATGCTCCTTGCCTTCCTCGAAATCCGCTTCCTGAGCCGCCAAAGCGTGCCGTTGGGTATTTTGCTGCAGCTTTTGCTCCAGCATTTTTTTTAAGTCTTTGCTCATGCCTGCACCGTTCCTTTGATTTTCAATCCCAGTTGTTTGGCGATAATTTCGGCCAAGCTGCGGAATTCGCGCGAAACTTTGGCCGTTCTGTCCAAGGCGTGCAGACTCATCTGCGCGATCGCTGACTGGTTGACCTTGGTGCTGGTCGGTATCCGGACATCGATCAGCTTGCCGATCTGGTCCTTCGCGGAGGCCTCGATCAGCTTGCAAACAGTCTGCCTTTCGTCGTGACGGACCAGCAAAGCCCCGATCAGTTCGAGCTCGGGATTGATGCGCTTGATTTTCTCGACGAGCTTCATCAGGTCAGTGACTCCGTACATGCCATACTGCGAGCCTGACTCGATCGGGATGATCAAATGCGTGGAGGCGGCCAGGGCATTGCTCGTTAAAAGCTTTAGGCTAGGCGGGCAATCGATCAGGATGACGTCATAAATGCCATGCAGGGGCTTGATCTTGTCGCGCAGCTCCTCCGATGGGCGCGGCACATCGTCTTTTAGTTCGTCCTCGGTCTTGCCGAGTGCCAGCGACCCGTAAATCAGCGAAACGCCGTCGATATTGGTATCCTCGTATATAGCTTGCGGAAGTTTCTCGACCTCGGACAACAGGAGTTCCGCGCAAGTTATGGGGACTTCGCTCGGGTGCTTTTTCCCGATATGCAGGCTGGCATTGGCCTGCGGGTCGAGATCGATCACCAGCACGGAAAGCCCCATTTTCGCCAGTTCAGCCGATAGATTGACGACGGTTGTGGTTTTCCCGCACCCACCTTTATGGTTGGCGACGGCTATTACAGAGGTTTTTTTTGTCATTTGTGTACGATATTTTGTATTTTCGTGCCCAGTATAACCAATACATTTAACAATGAAAACCTAGATTTTTCCAGAAAAATGACATATTTTTCTGGATTATGTAGATTAATTCTTAGATCATTGATTAATTCAGAAGGAAAATCAGTCTGATTTTTTGTATCAACTTGTGCCTGATGAATGCAAAAAATGTATCAGTTTTGATTGCTCAGCGAGTCCGGTCGCATCAATGTGTAGCAACTTGCTACACTTCGCCGGAAATACCATCGGGCTTAGGAAGATGTTTGGGAATGGTATGATATTCATTCATATCGCCAGAAATCGCCGTTTAGGCGGAAAGTCAGTTACCAAACGAGGAGGCATGATGATGCAAAGATCATCGCTATTGCTTGTAATCGCCTGCTGCCTGTTGCCGTTGTTAGGCCGGGCAGAGATCGCCCGCCATCTCGACGAAGAGCTTGAACACGGGCGCCAGATCGTCGAGGCCTCGCCGACGGGCGAGGCGGCGCAGGATCAGATCCGATCGCTGAAGGAAGCAATCGCCAGGGGCGAAACGGCGAGCAAGCAGCTACGCGATGAGATCCAACGACTCGAAAAAATACAAGCGGTGCTGACCAGCGGATTAATCGGCGCAGTGGTCACGGCAATCGTCGCGCTGCTGAGCGCCTTCGCGAACTTCCGGCGGTCCCGCGCGGACAGGGATTTCAGACGGCTGGAAGTGATCGAGAAAGCTCACCATCTGAAAGCTGCCGGCGTGAACGTGCCCGCCGACATCCTGCGCAATTACGAGGATCCGGAGGAACACATCCGCAATCCAGGAGTTAACTAAGAGGCTCAACTCACGGCCATTGAACAGCTCTCCTGAAACCCGGCAAATGGCCGCAGTAAAGTTATAACGTGACTCAGCGAATTGAAATCGCAGTAACTCAGTGGCTTACGCTATTTCAGTAGTTCAAACGAACTTCTCTCTCTGCTCACTTATAAGCATGTGTATTCTTTAAGCTCTTCCTTCACCCAAGCACACCTTCGAAATCTCTATTCGTGAATGGCCTAGTTCAGAATAGAAATCACAACCCTGAACGCGAACCGAGGCGCCTGGCTGCTGACCGAGGAAATCGTCGAATGCTACCGCGATATCGATGAGCTGCTGGTGATCGGCGGCGTGATCTGGGGCAACAACCCGGCGGACGACTTCTTCGTGAAAACCCACGGCGTGGCGACCCCGAACGCATTCTGGAAGGTGATCGTGCGCGGCAGCGGGCAAGACGAGCGCGCGATCGCCTGGATCGTGCCGAATTCACCGCAGGCGACGAAAAAGAACCTGGACCGCTACCTGGCCACCGTCGACGAGATCGAGCGCCTGACCGGCGAGAAGATCCCGGTCGCGGATTACGCCAAGCACGACAAGCCGGCGGCCTCCTGGATGATCCCGAGAGGGTGCAACAAAGGATAATAAATTACAGTAATTACCGTAATTATGTAATTACCGTAATTACACTATTAAAACTGTAATTTATCTGTTATACTAAGCTCAACCCATCACCCACCAGGAGCCCGCCATGGCCGCACCCAAACTAACTGAAGAAGAAGTACACGCCGCTTGCGTCGAAATCGCCTCCCAGGGCGAGCGCCCAAGATCCACGATCTTGCTTGAAAAATTGGGTCGAGGCAGCTATAGCACCATTACCAAGTACCTGAACAGCTGGAACGAGACTAATGAGGCGCAAGCTTTGAAGGTGGATGCCCTGCCGATGGTCGTCAAGCTACCTGATGAGCTATCCAAAGACGGTGAAGACCTGCTGAAAAGAATGTGGAATATCGCCAAGGGCATTGCCGACGCCGAGCTCGATATTCAGCGCGAGGCCTTGAAACAGGCCGAGCAAGCCAACCAGCTCAAGGTGGAGGAAGCCTTCAAGTTTTCAGACGCCCAAGCAATGAAGATCGACCGCCTGGAAGACATCATTTCAGATTTGAAAGCCCAACTGGCCGAAGAGCAAAGCGATCATGGCGACGCGATTTTAAAGTTAAATGAGGCCGAGAAAGTTAATGTAGGACTGTCGAAGGATAACGACCAGCTGCAGCACGAAATCGGCGAGCTGAAAAAGCAGCTGGTTGCTCTGGAAGATGCGAATAAGGCGGCGGCTCAGGAGAAGAAAGAGCTGCAGCAAGAATACGATACCGCGTTTACTCAGAAAGACACGGAAATAAGGGCGCTCGACATACGCGTGAATACGTTGCAAACATCGCTGGATTCGGCCATTAAAACCCATGACCAAATGAAGGCTGATCTCAAAAGCACGAACTTTGAGCTATCGAGACGGACTGTTGAGATTGAGACGCTAAGTGTTCGGCATGAAGCCGCGCTTGCCGAGTTGAAGACAGCCAAGGCTGATCTTACGGCCGCGAACCAGACGGCTTCCGAGGCCGAAAAGTTGGTGGCCAATCTGCAAGGGCAGCTGGAAGTTTATACGAGCCTTGAGAAGAAAGGGAAGCCGGAGTAAGCCTGTTCGGGTATCCCGGCGATCAGCATTGATTTTCTGTCGAGCGAAGGCTTATGATGCGCCCATCGGCTTTTTCGTTAATCTGCTTGAGGAGGAGACATGAACATCATCTTGGCGCATGGCATTCTTGGATTCGATAAAGTTTTGGGGGTGGAATACTTTAACGGCATCAAGGAACACATCGAGAGCTCGCATAAAGGGGTAAAAGTATTGGTCACCGCAGTCGATCCGACCGATAGCATAGAAACCCGCGGCAGCCAACTCAGAGCTCAAATCCTCGCAGCGCTGGCAAGCCAAGAGGGGCGGCCTCCGCCGTTAAATCCAGGCGACGAAACGCACATCATTGCCCATAGCATGGGCGGTCTCGACAGCCGTTATGTCCTATCGCCCAATAACGAGGACAACGGGAAAGCCGACATTGCGAAGCTGATCACTTCGCTGACTACGATCGGCACTCCGCACCAGGGGTCTCCGATCGCGGATTTATTCTATAAACCGTTTGATGGTGACGAAGTTCAGAAGATTTTAATTCGTAAGTTTCTTGGGCTTATCGGCATATCGACTGATGGTTTGCAGGACTTGACCACCGAGGCGATGAAAAACTTTAATGCCAAATACGACGATAACATCGCCGCTGTGCGGTATTTTTGGGCTGCCGGTATCGGCGGATCGACAGGGGCAGCAACCAGCGCGCTTTTTTTACCGACCCACAAATACATTCGTTTCACAGGCGAATCAGCCGACGACAGGAAAAGCGATGGCGTGGTGCCGCTTTCGTCTGCTAAGCGGGAAGTACAAGGATGGGAGCAAGTTGGCGACCTGTGGCATGCAGATCACGCTGATGAAGTTGGGCATAACTTGGATGACTATATTTCTCCCCTTGGCATACTGAAGGATTTGGGGCAATCTTTAAAAGACCGGACTGGCGTAGTTCCGCCGCCATCGTCGGAGATTTTGGCCCACTACGATGAAATCATCTCTCTGATAGCGCCCCTTAAAAAGCATTGATGGATGAAAAACGGGGTAGTATGACGACAAATTGATCGTCGTTATACAAGCAGATCAAAGAAAAACAACAACAAGGCTCTTTGTTGTTGTTTTTAATAAACAACATGTTTAAATATATTTAGCTTTCTGGAAGCCTTGCGCGACGCGGCCTGCAGCGATTTATTGTCACTGTTTAGGGGATCAAATGTCACTGTTTAGGGGATGAAACGCGGTTTTAATGTCACTGTTTAGGGGATGAAGCGATATTCGCCGATTTTTATTTATAAGTTTTTGATTTTTAATTATTATTTTTTAATGCATATCGATTTTATCCTGCAAATGTCACTGTTTAGGGGATGAAATGTCACTGTTTAGGGGATGATCTTTGGAATCGCTATCTGTCGAAAGGTGAGTGTCTTCCGGATGAGAACGGCATCACCTATTGT
>Ga0208625_100119_pt1 | contig 19270 bp, 16 predicted proteins | sample LakWasMeta8_HOW4_2_FD_183858 | JGI IMG/M metagenome (GOLD analysis project Ga0208625, IMG submission 183858) | Freshwater sediment methanotrophic microbial communities from Lake Washington under simulated oxygen tension - Sediment Metagenome... | ecosystem: Environmental > Aquatic > Freshwater >... | reverse complement strand
ATTCGCCCCCCCCCCCAAGTCGCCTGGGCTTTTTTCTGAGGACCAGCAGCGCCGCTGTCTCCGCCAGGGCTTTCTCCTTGATCCTGAGCTCGCGTTCCAATTCCTGAATGCGCCGCTCGTCGACTTTGCGCGCGTCTTTCAAGCGCAGGGTCTGACTCCTATCCCAGTCGTTGGCTTGCTCGCAGGCCAACCGCCAAGTCTTGATCTGCTCAGGGTAAAGACCACGTTGTCGGCAATAGGCCGAGAGATCGGCTTCGTTCAGGGCGGCCGTCTCCACGACCGCCGCAACCTTGTCGGCCGCTGTCCAGCCGGACGGCGTACTGTCCCCGTCCGGCAGCAGGCGGCCTTCGGCACGGGCATCTTGTCGCCAGTTGTACAGCGTGGACTCGGAAATGCCTTCTTCTTTGGCAATCTCGACAATCGATTTGGGATGCGGAGGTAGCATTTTCTTTAAAATCGCTTCCTTCCGTTCTTTCGGGTATTTCATCAGCTTCTCGTTTCGCTCCCTCACGGATTCTTTTAGAATCCGATTGTAATAGGATGACAACTATTCTGACAGAGGGGGTCTGCGCGTTGCATCAGCTCCAGGATGTCGGCTTCGCGGTCCGCCACATAAACCCAGCGCGTGTCCGGGTGCGCTTCCGCGACCTCCGCTACGCGTTCGTAACCTTCCCGCCAGCGCGCGCTCTCACTGATTCCAGACCGCTCGCCATCGGCGTCTTTCGACTCCCTTGCCCACATCCAGGCATCCAATACGCCTAGCGGCAACCGTTCCGGCGTCACCGCATACGTCGGATGCAAATACATTCCCCGCTGTGCTTCAAACGACAACGGCCCCAATCATTCTATCGATTGTCCATTAAAATCCAGCTCCGTGGTATCTTGCAGACACAGCACCACCGGATAGGCTTGGCTGCGTATCAAAGTGCAGCCGATATGTGGTTGCAGAATGTCACTCCACGCAATCCCCTCTTGACCCAGAAACCGGTAGGCCGCAAGGGTCTCACTCCAACCCCCACAGGCGGTTGGTATGCTCGCACTCGGCTTCGCAGCAAAGCTTTTTAACAGCTTTTCTGATCTCTTGTTCAAGCGCTCATCCCCCAGTTTGATTCCCGATAATTCCTTTTTGACCCACTCCATTTGCTTTCTTGTCCTTGGTTCGAAAAATTTACCAAGCTTACAGGATTAGGCTAGTTGTGTATAACGAGATGGGCTAAGCTCGCGTAGATATTGAATATCTATTCAAGCAACATATTGGCTTAAAAATACCAGTTAATTCATATTGGTATTTATCATCCACCAATATCCAATCAACAAGTGAATGAGGTTGCAAAGCATATTCAATTATGCTCTCAATAGAGTTGGCCTCATCAGACAACTCCACTTCTTTACCTATCAGCATAATAATTTCATCATTAATATTTTCGGCGTAAACGTCACAAAATTTACGCAATATTATTTCAATATTGACGTTAATTGATGCAGGCAAAGAAACCACATAAGAATATGATTTACCTATGTCTTGAAACTGAATGCTAGACGTGTAACATGATGATTCTAAATTATTCTCTAGATAAACAGTTAATAAATTAGTTGGAAGCAAACTTATCGAAAGCAAGGAATCCGCTTGATCCCAACTATGCTCAAACTCTTTATTTGTCATCCAGTCAAGCAGAAAAACACTTTTTGGCTGACCTAAAAGCCCATGAAAAACAGTCATTAAATTTTCAACAACTTTTTTCCTAGATACCTCTGTTTTTCCAGAGGAGCCAAAAAAAACAAAATTAAGTTTTTCAGACATCTTTACTCCAAAGGATACAGGCTTCTGAAATTTCCAGATGGGTCTAGCCTTAGTAAATCTTCACCACTTTGTATATGAGTTTCTCCAGGATAAACTGGACTATCATTTGGGTAAACTGTACGTTGCGCATTTGTGTCGTTATAAATTTTATCAGCTAATTGCTTATATTCAGCATTATCACGGTATCCAATTTTGGAGAGGTCCCTGTGTTCACCAAATTTCTTACCAAATTGTTTATCGGAGCCAGGACAGTTCTTAAATTCTTGAACAGAATTATTTTTAAACAAATTCGCAAGTTGCGGGGCAAAACGAAGTGCAGGTACGACAACGCATTCAGGACATACAGTTTGCAAACCTGGCTCTTCAAGTTCCAAACCTAAAGGATCAATCCATCTTAGCGGGTTGTTACCAACATAGGTATATAGATTTGTATCACCACCTTCAAAATCTATCGGATCCTTTGCAGTCCAGCGTCCTACTTGCGGATCGTAATCCCTCGACCCGAATCTGACCAGCCCGGTATCGTGGTCGTAAAGTCCGCCGGCAAAGCCGAATGGTTGGAAGCCGGGGTTGCTGTCTTGGGTTATCTTGCCCCAGACATCGTAACGCATTTCCTGCATCACGGTATTGTCGGCAATATTGACGACTAGGCGAGGGCTACCGAGGTGATCCTTGATAATACGGTAGGTGTTGCCGCCTTTGATCATGTAGTCCGGTACGTTGGCAGTGGTGGCGTAAACGAAGCGCGCGATGACATTGCCGTTGCCGTCTAGTTCGGCGGCGGGCTTGAGCTGATCCTGATACAGGAAGCCCTGTGTCAACACGCCATTGACTTGCTTGCCGATGCGTCGATGGCGGCCATCTATCAGATAGTCGATGGCGGTGCCCTCGGGCAGATCGACATGGCGCAGGTTGCCCAGTACGTCGTAGCGATAGGCGGTCGTCGCCGTGCCTGCGGTCTTACTTTTCAGCTCACCATTGTCAGTATAGGCATAGAAGGCATTATGGTCGTCGAGCAGCCGGTCCTGAGCATCGTAATGGGCGACCGTCTGGCCGTTGACGTCGGTACGGTTGCCGTTGTCATCGTAGACGTAACTAGACTGCACGACGCTATTCAGTTTCACTTCAATCAAGCGTCCCGCAGTATCGTAGCCGTAGTCGAAGATACTGGTGTTGCCGCCTACGGTTTCGATTTTTTGCGTAACCCGGCCTGACTTGTCGCGATTGAAGTCGGCTTTGTACAGGTCTGACGCTGCATACTGGGCTAAATAACCGGTGACTTCGCCGAAACCGTTATAAGTGTAGCTGTCGGTCAGGCTACCGAGCGCCGTGCCGGTGAGCAGGCCATTTTGCGCATTGCGGCTCAAGGTCAGGGGGCCGGCCTTGGTTAACAGGCTGTCGGCATCGTAGCCATAGGCAATGACATTGGCACCGTTGACGCTGAGGCCGCTGACGCGAAAGTCATTGTCGTAGGCTTTGCCGACGTTGCCGCTCACGGCGCCCGACCAGGTGGTCCGGGACGGCAAGGCGCCGCTGTAGGTATCACTCACCGTCAGTCCGTCCGGCGTGGTGATGCCGGCGAGTTTGCCGGTCGCGGGATCGTAATCATAGGTGTAGCGGCCTTCGGGTACGGTAATGCTGTCGATACGTCCGGCGCTATCGTAGGCAGTGTCCAGGGTCAGGCCATCTGGGCGCTGGATTTGCGTCAACTGTTTGTCCAGATTGTACTGATACAGTGTGCTGTTGGTCCCGGCGGCGACATCCGGGGGTACGATGGATTCGGTCTGATTGAGCGGCGTATAGGTAAAGCGGTGCTCGGGCCGTCCGGGCGGCAAGAGGGAAACCCGGTTGCCGCCGGCATCATAATTGAACAGCATCTCGCGGTTGTCCGGCAGGATTTGCCGGGTCACTCGGCCGGCCAGATCGTATTCATACTTGACTTGCCGTCCGAGCGGATCGGTGACGCTGTCAAGATAGCCTTGCGGATTGTAAGCAAAGCTGACGAGCCGCTCATCTGCTCCGCTGCCTTGGACGAGGGTTTCCAAACGTCCCTGCGAATCATAAGTGCGATTGACGGGTAGGAGGCCGGTCACCTGAGTCTCAGTTATGTGGCCCTTGCTGTCGATTACGGTCCGGGTTTGCCGGGCTGCCGGACTGGTGGCGGTAAAGGTCTTGCTCGCGGCATCGTACAGGGTGGTATGGGTGCGGCCGTTTAAGGTGACGGTCTCCGTAAGCGTGGCAAGGTTCAACGTATTGCCGGAAAGAACAACGGTACGCTGACCGGTCCGATTAGCGGTCAAGTCGCCGGTACTGATCCGCAGGCTTCGGGTGATCGGCGACAACATGGAAAAACGCGGATCGGGGCCTTGCTCCAACGTGGTCACCGTGCCGTCGGCCTCTGTGGTCACAACCGTACCGTCGGTTTTTTCCAAGGTCCTCGAAGACGTATTATCGGGCCGGGTATGTGTCCGTTCCCGGTCGCCGGTACCGAGACGGCGCGTAGAATGGGTGGTGACTCGGCCAAGCGCGCTAGTGAGCGAAACCGTATGAGCATCAGCCAGTTCGGTGCGGGTTAGCGTAGAGCTGCCGTTGGCGGCATTGGTATCGGTCCACAGCCGTCCCGAGTCGTCATAAGTGAATGCAGAAGCATAGCCGCGCGGATCCTTGAACGAGGCCAGCAAACCGTCGGCGGTGTAAGCCATTTCATGGCTTTCGTCTGCGGGATTGGTGACCTTGGCGAGGTAGCCGTTGCTGTCCAATGCCAGCGTCGTACGCTGGCCGAAGGGTGCCACGATGGCGCTGGGATGGCCCAGAACGTCTCGTTCGATGCGGGTCATCAGGCCGTCGCCATCGGTAATCTGCCTCAGGCGACCCTCATTATCGTAATCGAAATTGTATAAGGTAGCGCCCGTAAGGGTGCTGAGTGTGGCGAAATGGCGGCCAGTCGGGTCGAAGCGATAGATTTCCATGCCATCCTGTGAAGGAATGGCGATCTCGTCCGAATTGAAACCCGGCAATACGGGAGAAACTTGGCGAATTCTATGATTTAGCCAATCACTACAATACAAATTGCCATTCGCCCCGATTTCGATAAAAACAGGGACATTGAAAACAGCTTGAAGGGCTGGGCCGCCATCGCCGCCAAATCCGTATGTTCCCTTACCGGCCACCGTAACGATAACGCCAGCCTCGTCTACCCGGCGGATTCTAGCGTTAAAATAATCGCTTATATACAAGGCGCCATCCGAAGCAACGGCGATACCGTAAGGGTTATTCAATGAAGCTTGGTTTGCCGGCCCGCCATCGCCGCTGAATCCTGCCGTGCCATTACCGGCTACCGTAGTGATAATCCCATCCGTTCCCACCCGACGAACGCGCTGATTACCTATGTCAGAAATATACACACTGCCGTCCGTTCCGATTGCGACATCGTAAGGAGCATTAAGCGATGCTTGAATTGCCGGGCCGCCATCACCACTAAATCCGGATGTTCCGTTACCGGCTACTGTGATGATGTTGCCGTCCGGACTTACCCGACGGACTCTCTGGTTACCCGCGTCGCTGAAATACAAGTTCCCGTCTGCCCCAACGGCGATACCGATAGGCCCATTAAGCGATGCTTGAATTGCCGGGCCGCCATCGCCACTGAATCCTGCCGTGCCGTTACCGGCGACAGTGGTGATATTGCCATCTTGATCTACCCGACGAATTCTATGGCTATTAAAATCACTGATATACAAGCTCCCCTCTACCCCAACGGCAATACCGTAAGGAGCATTCAACGAAGCTTGAGTTGCTGGACCACCATCGCCACTGAATCCCACCGTGCCGTTACCGGCGACAGTGGTGATATTGCCGTCTTGATCTACCCGACGAATTCTATGCTTATCAAAATCACTGATATACAAACTGCCCTCTGGCCCAACGGCGATACCCAGAGGAGAATCAAGTGAAGCTTGAGCCGCCGGACCGCCGTCGCCGCTGAATCCTTTGGTTCCATTACCTGCTACCGTAGTAATGACACTATTTGCCACCGAGCCTTGAACGCTACGTTGACTACCATCGCCTTGATAAAGTATCCGCTTAATCGGATCATAGCGATGATGAACATTAAGTTCCCATCCCGCTTGCGCAGACTGGCGGGCATCTTCTTGACCGATAGCGCTTGTATATTGCTGCCAAAGGATAGTGGGCTCACGTGCGGGAATATCTCCAGGAATGCGTTGCCCGCTAGCCGCGCCAAAGCTTGCGGCTAATTTTGGCGGCAAATTATAAAAAGCAGGGTAAACATAGCCGATGCGAACCTGTAAAGCCTGCCCTCCCGAAACGATGCGGCCATAAACGTCCAGACCGTCCCACGTAAAGGTATGGCTTTGGTTGGGCGCCGCCGGAAAGCTCTGGGTGATAATCCGGCCCGCAATGCTTAACTGAAGATCAATGCGTTGCAGTGTGTCAGGCACTGTCGCGCCGATCAACGGGATCTGTATCGTATTGTTTCCCTTTCTGCCCAGCACCCGGTCGCTGCGGTAATTCAGGCTGAAAGGCGTTCCGGTTATGCCCAAGGTCTCACCCAGCGTCTGGTTTTCGCATTCGATGATTGAGCCGCCTGCCAGACATGGATCGTCCAGCTTATCGGGTTTGGGCGGCTTTTGCTGGGGCGGCGGCGAACCCGGCGCCGGACTGGTGCCATAATTGAGGTCGTAGGTTGAAAAGTGATCCACCGGCACCCTTTGCAAGCTTTTTCCCACCGCATAAATGGCTGCGAGTTGGGCCCGCTCCGCCGGGGTAATGCCCAATGCAGGATTGTTGTCGGCAATGCTGTCGCCGTCAGTATCCAGGTCGGCAAGGCCTCCGGCAATGCCGACAATCTTGACGATACGGCCATCGGGGCCAGGTATCCAGGCGCTTTTGTCTTTATCGTAGTAACCGACCGGCACTTGAATACCGGTGGGAAATCCGAGAAAGTTGTCCACATAAAAGTACACCGGCCGACTAAACAGCACTTCTTTGCCGGCAACGCTGACGTTGGCTTCGTCGGCGCCGATTTCCACAGCATAGGTATAGCCGACGGCGGACGGCAAAGGCCCCGGCATGACTTTCGGGCCGTTGTCGCCAACAGTATATTCGGTAAGCCGCAGATTAAGGGTGGATACCGGCACAGTCGTGCCGTCCGGCTGGTAAATTTGCGCTTGGGTGCCTTGCGGAATTAACACGGTGGCTTGCCGCGTGCCGTCTGCGTCAGTCTGGCTGCTGCCTTGCGCGATTTGCATCGGCGTTGCGGCGGCCAAATCTACGAGGGTAACGACGGCATCCTTGGCGATCAGCACCACATCTTCCAAGCCTTGGTAAATCTGCCAACCCGGATTCACCTGTCGCTGGGAGTTGAGGTAGCCGGTTTTCGCATAATTCACTGTTAACAAGCCGCCGCCGTTTACGGCCATATCGAATGTGCCGTCCGCCCGGCTCAAGGTCTGGCCCAGTTCCGGGTGCTTGTTTATGGTGACGGTCACGCCAGGCAGCGGATGGTTTTGCTTGTCGAGCACTTTACCCCGCATGACAGCCACACGCTTGGCGTCCAGTCCTCCGGATGCCACTCCGGTCTGAATCGGATGACTGCCCGAGTAGAGAAACTCGGCCGCGGCGGAAACCGAGGTCGCTACGGTGGCATCGATTTTAGGCGCGACAACGGCCGGGTCAGGGGGCAAGGCCTGATCGGAGCCGAGCGATAGGGTCAGCGAGACGGCGACCCCTTCTGCCACCGAAGCCCCAGGGCCGGGATTTTGCGCTATCACACTGCCGGGGCTGGCCGGATTATGGCTAAAATCGAGCGTACCTAGGCTTAATTGGGCCTGGGCAATGGCGGCTTCCGCGGCAGTGCGGCTCAGATTGACCAGATTCGGAACGGTGGTGAAACCCGCCGGCGTCACCGTTACCGTGTAACTTTGACTATAGCTGCCGCCTTTCGCATCGGTCACGGCAACATTTACCGACTGAACGCCGGTTTGATCGGCCGCCGGCGTCCAGGTTATCAGTCCGTTCTGTGCATCAATGATCATCCCGGCAGGATAAACGGCAAGACTGTAAGTCAGCATGTCGCCATCCGCATCGCTGGCGTCAACATCATAACGGTAATCGGCCCCTATTGTTGCCGTCGTCAACGGTTGGGTCGTGATCAGGGGGGCCTGATTGACCGGCTCGGCGGATACAGTCACTCGTGTCGTGTCGGGATCGCTGTTAGCTTGACCGTCATTGACGATCAGTTGTCCGATGTAATCGCCCGGCCGATCGGGAGTGAAAGCGGCTTTTGCCTGGTCGGCGTGTAAAATGACGGCCTGACTGCCCGTCGGTTGATGGAGCAGGGACCAGTCATAGGTCAATGCATCGCCATCGGCATCAGAGGATAAACTACTGTCCAACTCTACCGTTTCGCCCACGGTTTTATCAGCCTGATCGGGACCGGCATTAGCTATCGGCCGGGAATTTTGCGTATCAATGGCAACAAAATCCGGTTCGCTGTCCAGTTCGCCGTCATTCACGACCAACCGGGCAACGTAATGACCGGGTTTATCAATGGCGATACGGCATTGCTGCAAGCGGTCGTCGACGAGGACGGCGCTGCTAGCGGCGGGTTTTTCGGCCAAGCTCCAGCGGTAGCTCAACGCATGGCCATCGGCATCATGCGAAGCCTCTCCATCCAGAAAGACCATGCCGCCGACAAAGGCGCTCTGGTCCGCGCCGGCATTGGCGACCGGTGCGGAATTACGGGTATCAATGACAACCTGATCGGGAGCACCGTCGAGAAAGCCATCGTTCACGATGAGTTCAACTTGATAACGGCCGGGGACATCAACCAGAAACTCAGGGCGTAGGGCCGTGTTATCGCTGAGTTGAGCCAAACTGTGGGCGGGGGCCTCGGTAATCCGCCAGCGGTAACTTAACGGATCATCGTCGCTGTCTGTCGATGCGCTGCCATCGAGCACCGCCAGACCACCCACGTACAATGTCTGATCGGCGCCGGCATGGGCAATAGGCGCCTGGTTGTCGCGCAACAACTGCACCGTGATACTACCGCCGGGTTTGCCGCGCAGTTCTACCGCCAAGGTGTTGACGGCTTGCGCCGTAACCGGCAGTGTCAGCGTAGGTGTTTGCGGATTAAAGTGAGTAGGCCCTGCGACCAAGTTACCGTTCCAATAGATAGCGCCGGAGCTGACCGAGCTGCCGATGTGAGAACTGCCTTGTACTCCGCCATTGACAATAAAGAGGCGGTATGAGGCGGAAGGATGAGTGACAGTAATGGTTTTTTGTACCGGGACAGGATTGCCCGTACTGCGGGTGAATTGTACGGGGCCATAGGCGCTAACCTCCTCGGCTTGGACTCTAAAGCCCGTCAGCAAGAACAGGGTTAACATCCATGCGACCGTGTAAGTCCAAAAGTGAGGGCGCGGCACTCTAGATGGACCACCTGTCTTACCGAGCTTATCGGCATGCTGCCGCAAATTCTTCATAATCCACCTAACATACATAATAATTGCACTAATAACAAAGGGTAGCAGAAGTTTTTCTTCATTTCTATAGAAATGCATTGATTTACGGGGAGTCGCTATTTTTGCGAAAGCTTGTTTTGGGCATCTCAGCCCTCGATCGCGTATTCCCGACGCGATCTATCTCCTGCATCCATGAAGTCGAACAGCTATAGCCTTCGGCGCCCCAGATGTAAGCATTCATCCGAGCCACCTATAAAATAGTTTTGCCTGTGGCATCCTGTCATTTTTTGATCAGGAGTTTTAGCATGGCCGTCACAACGAAATGGCGTCAGCATATTGAGGCATGTCAACGCAGTGGCCTGTCGCAAGCCGAGTATTGCGCAGAACAGCAACTCAATGTCCGTACTTTCACGGTACGTCTGAGCGACTATCGCAAATCACCCAAGTTGGATTCGACGGCTTTGATACCGATGCAGATTAAACCTGCTGTTATTGAGGCCATTGTCTTTACCTATAACCCAAGGTCATCGCCTGGAACTGCCTGATTCAACACCGGCGATCTGGTTAGCGGAACTGTTGCAATGCCTATCTTGATCGAGAGTCCGGCACAGATATGGGTGGTGGCGTTGGAAGACCAGTCCCAACAGTGTGTTCCGCGATACGCAGTTCTTGGTGAGAGTCGTCCGGTAGCAAACGTGGCAAAGCTGGATTCGATCATAAGCGCTCTTTAAAGTGCGTCCTTTAAAGAGCGCTTACTGAGGATCTAAGTACCTACTTGCAATTTTCCGTCTTGACATCATCGTCATTTTTGACGATGATAAGCCTCATGAAATATCCAGGTGGGAAAGGAAAGTGTTTTCAGCACTTAATAAATTTAATGCCTCCACATGAAACTTACATAGAGTCGCACTTAGGCGGTGGAGCTGTAATGAGAAACAAATCCCCTGCTAAACAAAGCATTGGAATTGATCAAGACATAAAGGTCATTTCCACATGGATTCAACAGTATCCAGATATATGCCAGCTAATTCATGCTGACGCCGCCGATTATCTTGGACAGTATAAATTTGATGGCAACGAGCTTATTTATGCCGACCCTCCTTATGTTTGCTCGACACGCCGGCGAGCCAGGGTATATACATTCGAATATACAGATGCTGATCACGAGCGGCTTTTGAAGATCCTCATGAGCTCACCATGCATGGTGCTCATTTCTGGTTATGACAATGAACTTTATAACGACATGCTTTCCGGATGGCGAAAGGAAACTTTCAACGCAAAAACATGGACAGGTATACGTCAGGAATTTGTATGGTTAAATTTTAAACCACCGCATCAACTTCATGATGCCGCATACCTAGGAGCCAATTTTAGAGAACGGCAAACTATTAAACGGCGACAACAAAGATTGAGGCAGCGCATTCAGGACATGAATTCAATCGAGCGAAACGAGTTGATTGAATGGTTAATGGCTACCTATGACAATAATCCACAGGAGAACTCATAATGCAACGCTGCTTCGTCTGGAATGGCTCTACTATGATTAACATCGATCTCCCGCACGAAACAGAGGATGTTATACCCGGAGTAAAATGGGGAGCAGCTTTTGCCTTCCCTTCGCCAGCTTATTGGAAATATCAGATTCTCGCTCGCCGGATTCAAGGCAGTCAAATTCGATATCGACTAGGCAAAACCTTGTCCGAAGAGATCGGCGCCTGTTTACTTGGCGGACATGGAATTCCCGCTGCAATCGGCATTGCTGCATTTGAACATTTAAAACAGAAAGGGGTATTTGATACAAAATCAATTAATGAATCCAATCTCCTTGAATGGCTAAGCGAACCAATTCAACACGGGAAAAAAACCATTCGCTACCGATTTGCAAAGCAGAAAGCCAAATATTTATCTGCGGCACTAACTAAGGTTAATCGCGAACCAGCCCCCTTCGACTCAGGAAAAGCACTGAGAAATTGGCTGATTGATGTGCCTGGCATCGGCTACAAAACTGCATCTTGGATTGCACGTAACTGGCTTGATGCTGATGATGTAGCTATCCTTGATATACACCTTCTTCGAGCTGGACAACTTGGAGGCTTTTTTACACCAAAACTGACAGTCGAGCGACATTATCTTGAACTAGAAGAGCAATTTATTGCCTTTAGTTATGGTTTGAATGTTAAACCCTCTGAGCTTGATGCTGTTATTTGGTATGAAATGATGTCCTCGCCGCATACCGTACGCCAAGCTTTGAAAAACCTGGAAGCAACCCAAACCTCAAATACCCGGTCTCGAACCAAGCAACATCACTCCGACACCCACGAAAATTTGCTGTTCAGTTAGAGCACTAGCCCATGGCTCTCCGGTAATGCCAAGCGGACAAAAGTTGAGATTCAGTGCTTCGGCAACTAATGCCATATGCCCAATGATCACACCTGAATCACGCCAAACAAGGCTATTACCATACTTGTATTTGGCGTTGATTTTGCCTGGCTCTGCCAACAACAGAAGAACGGTGCCACTCTGTGGATCAATAACCTCATCAATAGCACCCCATAATCCAGATAACCTAGTATTTAATTCCCCTAATGTAGCAAGTGCATGCTCACCTGGATCATATCGTACCCAAGAATCACTTTGATTACCCAATATTAGATGAGTTGGATGAATTGCTCCAGAAGAAGGTGTTGGGTGTTGCGTAATCGGGAATCCTAAACTGCTATTAGCTTTTGCAATAGTTCGGCATGACAACCAAAGAAATTCAGCTAATTTATTTCGGCTCAAGTAGCCGAATGAGCGCCTTGTCCGACGCATTGAAACAACTTTTTCGAAACTTGGGAGAATCAGCTCAGAAGGAGTGACAAGATATTGAATATCTTGCATAGGCCATTCATATGGTTGATATGGCACAGGGCACTCAAGAGGAACAGGAATACCTAGATCGATCCAAGTCATATCCAAGCTCTTCAAAAACCTTATAGTACTTGTTACATCCACGGCAGCATCCACAAGCCACGTTTGCTTTATGGCAACTATGAGCCCATGCAAGATAACCACTCGGAATACCAGATAAGCGTATTAGCTCGCTTGTCGACAAATTAATAGCTGGAGCATCAATAACCATTCCTCCTTCTTGATAGGCCATGAGATATGAAATGGCCTTAATGAATTCTTTCTTTCCATCTTGATGACTATCATCGGTCCGAACAGTACCGATCCATAGAGTATCAATATTTAGTTCGATAGCTCTCATAGCCGTCAATGTAATTAACAACTGATTTCTATACGGCCACCAGTCGGTAGTCGGAGCATGGAGATTGACATTGCCACCAGCCATATCGCCAGATCCCAGAGCTCGACAATCAACTTCTATCACATAATGAGGAATATTTAAACGCTTACAAATTGCTACTGAAGCAGCAATTTCAGCATCAGCAGCAATCTGCCCATAATTCACAGTAAATGCTATATCAGGACGTTTCCACCATGCAAGAGTTAAAGAATCCATTCCTCCAGAAAGTAATAGTGCTGACCTCATATGTCATTGTTCTAAGGCAATCCAAAGGGCTTTGTAGATTGCAGTGACATAATCAGTGCAAAGAATGCACCCAGAACCGAGCATCATTTTTTTATCTTCATCTGATTCATTTTCAGAGTAGAAAATAACAGGCTTTTGAATTGACCGTGCATAGCCAACTTCATAAACTGTCCCGGCATCAAGGCCATCGCCAATTGCAAAAACAACATCACACTCTCTAATAGCTTTTAAATCTAATTCGACAACATCCTCTGCCGAACCATGCCCCACATCATGGTAAGGAGAGAAAACCTTTAGTCCCATTTCTAAAAGATTGGTTCTCGCTTGTTCAACAAGCCACAGTTCAGCCAAAGTAAAAAATGGCCCGGCAAGATAAACTGTTGGCTGATAGCCCGCCAGAAACCTATTAGAGGGAATAATTGCAGGAGACGAGAACTCTGCCAGTCGCTTGGACGTAGGAAATCCTTGAGTTGCACAGTAGTAAGCAGTAGCTTTTGAAGCCACACTGGCAGCCTCTGGTGCAGACAACTGCTTTACCATCCAAAAATACCCAAAAAATGCTACAAAACTATCACCTGAGCCAAGTTTCCAAACATGATCAGTTTTAAATGCAGGGATACGTGAAACAACGCCGTTATCATAGACAAGAGCGCCTTCAGCTCCCATTTTAATTACTACAACTTCCGCATCAGAAATTCTAGCGATATTAGCTGCCATTTGTTCCGGCGATGAATTAATTAAACCAGTAAAAATAGAGGCTTCATATCGATTAAGCACAATAGCCAGATGATTCGCTTTAGAACCGTTGCAATGAAAGGGTTCGGGAACACAAACATTTTGTGGATCATAGATAGCGTAATCGGCATCGACAATACCGCTACCTTCAATCATTCCAAATCGAATTATCTTTTCCTCACAGACAGTTAGTGGTTCGTATTTTTTAGAAGGCGAGTGAATTATTGGCACAGAAAGCCCATGTTGATAACTGAAACTTACGCCTTTTTCTACCTCAGTAATATCCAAACAAAAGCCTTCTAAAGCAGCTCGACTTTGGAGAATATCCAAATATGATCTCTCCAAATAACTGTGGAGTGTAGATTGACCACCAAGTCTTGCAATTACAGAAGAAGCTCTTCCTCCTGATCCAAAGACCTCCTGCCAAAAAGGATGCATACAATATTCCCGATATACGCCACCAACAATATGTAGCACCACTACGCTCCGAATTGGTTTGGCTTTATGCGGATACGCACTTGCCCATCATTTTTACTCATTACATGTGCGGTATAGGTTGTACCCTGTGATATGCATTCCCTGAGTCTTTGAACTTGAGGCGCAGCAATTCCTCCGGCAATTTGACCATTATGAAAAACAACTACTACCGCCTGTGAATTAACTGTTTGCACATCAACCGCCAATAGATCTCCAACATTAATCGCGTCGACTACATTGTCTTTGGGAGAACTTAACTGAGTATCAATAACCAAAGTATTGCATGAGCTATACGGTTCAAATTCACCACTGTAGCCGCCACCACCAGAACCTGACATTTTTACCTCTTGAGTTTACTATATAAATATAAGTTAAATGGCCGAACACCCATTAGCCTTAATACTTTGATGGCGTTATTGCATAAATCAAGCATTAAATAAATTTCTTGGCTATATATGGATTTCCGGGTCTTTTAATAAGATGTCCTGATGGAAACTGCAATCATGACAATTAAACACTTGGCCGGTGGAGCCCAAATGTTATGCGGCTACCCGGAAACTACGCGGGCAAGAAGGCATCACTTGCCCCATTGCGGCAACGATCAAACGATCGGCTTTGCTGAGCCGCAACCGCCACGGCCAACGCTATCAGTGCAAAGCGTGCAACAAGCGTTTCGACGACTTGACAGGCACCGTGCTGGCAGGTCACCACCAGCCGTTGTCCGTTTGGGTGTTGTGTCTGTGCTTCATGGGTTTGATAGCGAGGCAGTGGGAACGTTGGTATACACCGATGAGTACAGCATTTATGATCACCTAGAAGCCCGGGGCTACTAACACAAGACAATCAACCATTCGACCGGAGAATACGCCAGTGACAAGGATGGCGACGACTTTTGTGAAGTCCATTCGAACGTTACATTCTGTTTTGGTTAAAAAAACCTTGAAAGCCATATAGAGCCTTTTTCTATTTTCTCTTCAATCCACATGTCCGTAAACAAGGTAAATTTAAAAGACTAAGTGCCTGCGAAAGATTTGACTCCGACGCAGGGCTTCTTAAAAGTGATGGTTATGGGGGGCGATAACCTAATTTGAGTTTAGGGTGGGCTCTTGGGGTCTTCGCAACCTCAGCCTTCACTATCAACACCAGCTGTCCATGGAGTGGTTTCAATTGGCTATGCTGGGTATTTCTCCGTTCTCCGAAGTGAATCGGATGCTGGTTCTGATCGTGTGGTTTAATGGGTCCTCATGACGCAAGGCGGCGTAAGACCCAAGAAACTCCCGACCTTCCGTCGCATGACTAGGCGGCGGAGATGTTAGTGTTACAGATTGACCACCATTCACCTTCTCTATCATAAAGGATAAAGAGCTCGGTTTATAGCAGCCGCTGGCAATTTTACACTCCTAAGGGAAGAATGCAATTAGCTCTAGCCGCTAAAGTATTTCTACGATAGCAGTTAAATAATAGTTGATTATGGCCGTTATTACCTTAGAGTTATCTGAAGATGAACAACCAAAGGCTAAAGAGGTAGTACCGAAAAATTGAGCAACCAGTTAACTAAAACGCCTACTAATTTGAATGCCCAGAAGAACGATAAAACGGAGTAGAAGATGCCTATGAAAATGTAAAGAAAAACATCCACCGGCATTTAAAGTCAAAGTCGCATAGCAGCGCTGACTGACGACTTAACTCCGGGCGAGCGATCCGTCATCCACAACGAGGACGATGATACCCATCATACTTTCCTCCAGGGTAGATCCATGGCAGCGAGGTAACGGCCAAGCGAAATACATCCGACTGAAAAGTGTGCATCTTCTTGAAATCTGGCGCGCAAGCGTTCTTCGACGTTGCGCAGTCCGACACCCATGCCAGGAAGGCGGTTTACTTTTGCGTTATCGCGCGGCATGTCGTTTTCCACGGCAATATGCAAGCGATCGGCAGTGCGATAGGCGCGGAGTACAATTTCGACAGAGCCGGTTGTGGCACCGACTCCGTGCTTGATGGCATTTTCAATCAATGGTTGGAGGATGAGGCTTGGCACGAGCGCGTTGCGCACGTTATCCGGCATGTCGACTCTGAATGTCATACGGTCGGAGAATCGCTCGCGTTCAATCTCCAAATACTCTTCCTGGAGGGCGATTTCATCGGCGAGCGATACATCGTGCATTGGGTCGAGAGAGAGTGTGGTGCGCATAAACGTCGAGAGCGAAAGCACCATGCGCTCGGCACGTGTGGAGGCGCCCTCTTCAATCAATCCGGCAATGGAATTGAGTGTGTTGAACAGAAAATGCGGATTGATCTGGTAGCGCAGTGCTTGCATTTGCGCGGCAAGCGCTTCTTTACGTGCGATTTCCAGTAGTCGTTCACGTTCGAGCACTTCAAAATTGTCGAGTACTGCGACAAATAAGCAGCTCCATCCGAACAGCATAGAGGCCCCTTCAATCAGTGTGTAACCGGAGTAAAGCGGGTCGAAGGTAACGGTTTTGGGATACTGGCAAATGACGTAGTTGATGAAGTCGATTGCCGTATAAATTGGAGCCATGACTGCCGCCATCAGAAAGCAGAGCAGCGCTTTTTGCAGAAAGGCCAGTTTATGGCGCACGCGAATCAACAGCCTCGCCATCAGGTAGGTCATTACCGCACTTATTCCGAATAGCACGACTTTGAGTGGGGCGGACTCGATCGGGTCGATGTTGATGAAATATCCCAAAATACTGTCCGCTACAAACATACAAAGCCAGTACAGCAGATTGAGCCGTAGCGCGGCCTGCGTGACTCCGCAGGATTCTGTTGCGTCTTTGGCAATATTATTGGATGGGTTCATGTTTGCATTATCTCCTACTCCAGCATTTTTTCGGGTGCATTTCGTCGTTGAATTATCGCTATTTGCAGATTTTATTCTCATCCGCAGTCTCATCGCGACGATTGAAAGAAATTGAAGAGAATTTGCAAACATGTGCTTCTACAATGTAATCAAAGCATGTCACGGCCTGTCGGCCAAGATGAAATTGGGATGGCTCAAGACATTGAAAGAGCCGATTGTGCGATCAATCAACCGCCCTGCGCTCGCCATTTGGCATGCAAGAAATACGTTTTTTAACCGTACATCCCGTCATCGGGATCATGGGATGCTGCTTACTGCCCAGGAAGTTGTTGGCCGTAGAGTTGCCGATTAGTTAAACTAATCGGTCTTTAGATTTAGACCAATTAAAGGCATTTGCTTTGACACAGAGACTCGCTGGTATTCTATTTGCCATTATTGGCTTGTGTTGCGGCTGCACTTCGCAACAGCTTTATGCGACTGGACAGTCCTACCAACGTAACCAGTGCCTACTCCTTCCTGACCAAGGCGGCGACCAAGACCGAAGCCAAGGCCAAAAAAACTGTTAAACCGAAAAAGCGACCTGCTCAGCCTGAGCTAACTCAAGCGGAAGAAGAGGCTCTGGCAAGTCAAATGCGTGAAAAACTGAATATGCTCAAGCGATAGCGCGTATCAAATGATACGCTTCATTCTGATGAAATCCATAACTCTCAACATTCCAGCCAGCAAATTTCAAGAGATCGAGGATCTGGCGAAACAGCAAAACTCATCTATTGATGACCTGGCCGCCTACGCTTTGCAGTTGGGCCTCAAGCTGATCGGCTCGGGGCTCGACACTGAGCAATTGATTCGGTCCCTCCAGGAGCCCGGCGAGGGACCGGACATCATTTTGATGATGGCTAAGAAAAAATCACGAAATGATTTTGAGCGCATCCAGGATGCAGCAATGTATAGGGTCGGGCAGAATGATATAATCGATTGGTCGAAAAACGACATCCCACCCGAAGCGTACAACGCAGACGATTGCGATCTTGATTAGATACACCCGCAGGGGTGCTCATAAAATTCTAAATCATCTGCCCGTTGGCGAACATGATTGAATACACCCCTCTCCGGAGGGGTGACAAACCTCAAGCCGGTATCCCCACCGACACACTTTAAGCCCGGTTTTATGCTGGGTTTTGTCACTATCATATAGCCTCATTTTACGAGGATTGACATTGAGCATCGAGAAGATAACAACCGGCGACCTGCTGCGCCTGCTTCAATACCAATACCCGAGCGGGATCTCGACGTTCGCGTCGTGTCCGAGTTGCGGTGAAGGCTCGCGCGGTGGCGGGCACTGCGCGAACTGCATTTGCTCGGAGCTTACGCGGCGAGGTGTGAACTCCCGGCTTGTTGACAGTCTTCGCTTGCTCCTTGAGCAGCGGCTTGACATGAGCCGGCAGATTGAGGCAGCTATGGCGGCGATACAGAAGCAAGCCGACGAAGGAGAGGGGTAGGTGGATATCAGTATCAGCGCTCCCGCCCATCTCCGGAGGGGGGGCAAGCCTCAAGCCGGTATCCCCACCGACACACTTTTTTACTGATTGCTCGCCGCCAGGCAAAGCCTCCAAAGCTCGATGAGGTACTGCACATCAACGCCGGCACGATGTCGCCCCTCCACCGATTCCCTGGCCTTCACTCTCAATGTGTCGAATAGATCCCAGCATTTCCTCGCGTCGGGCTCTACCTTCTGTAGCAGGGTCAACATCAAGGTATCGGAGTGCGCGACACGAAACGGAGCCCGATCGAAAACAGGGCTCACGCTAAAAAGCACATCAATCCAGCTTTCATCAAATCCACCGCCGTCTGCATAGACGATCTCGCCGGCTGGGATTGACTCGCTCATTCTCTGGCAAAGCCATTCAGGGGGAACCCCTTCATCCCGGCATTGCTCCCGGCTGAGTCCGTGTATTTGCTGGGCGTTGTAGTCCCAGTCGGTCCATTCCTCGATCGCACACGGGTCGATCAAATGGCCCTCGATATTGCCTTCCGGATCTGACCAGGCAATCTCGATGGGATAGCTTTCCATCGAAAGCGAACTGGCCTCGATATCCAAAAACCTGGGCATGGGTTTAGGATTGCGTATCAGCTCATGAGTTTCGGCCTTCCCGGCTTTAAGCTGCTCAATGGACTCCCTCAACCGTTTGGCGTTATTTTCAGAGCTAAGGAGATAGTCGGTTTCATTCATTTTTGTTTCCTAAATGTCGTGCTGCGCCTGCATACTTAATTGTGTCTCTGAACTACCTTCATAAATTGTCTGCCGCATCGCGCGGCAACACCTCACGCCCAAGCGCTTCCGTAATCCACTGGTTCAGGCTTTTGCCTTGCGCCATCGCTGCGCCGACAATCTTGGCGTGAAGATCGGCCGGAATACG
>Ga0208625_100117_pt1 | contig 19354 bp, 12 predicted proteins | sample LakWasMeta8_HOW4_2_FD_183858 | JGI IMG/M metagenome (GOLD analysis project Ga0208625, IMG submission 183858) | Freshwater sediment methanotrophic microbial communities from Lake Washington under simulated oxygen tension - Sediment Metagenome... | ecosystem: Environmental > Aquatic > Freshwater >... | reverse complement strand
GGATTTTCTGGCCGCCTACCGCGGGAATCGCCCCATCGGAAGGCAACTTGCTCTGCTCGCAGAGCTGTGCAAGCTCAAGCAGATTGCCGGCGCCGGTCTTTTCCATTACCCGCGCGCGGTGAATTTCGACGGTACGGTGGCTGATACTCAATTGTCGGGCTATTTCCTTATTGGTAAAGCCTGCCACAACCATTGACATCACTTCCCTCTCCCGTGGAGTCAAATCGTAAATTCGAACACAAAGTGGAGAATTTGGATTTACCTCGGCGCGCTTGAGCGAATCTTGCTGAAAGATAGATCTAATGCGCTCGATCAGCAGTCTACCTTTGATCGGCTTGATCATAAAATCGACCGCTCCGGCTTTGATCGTCTGAACCGTCATCGGAATATCGCCATATCCCGTCAGAAATATGATTGGCAACTGTATTTTTCGCCGGGCGAGTTCGACTTGTAGCTCCGGCCCGTTCATTCCCGGCATGTTGACATCAAGGATCAAACACCCCGGTTTTCCAGGGGAATACTGCTTTAGGAAAGCTTCGGCACTCTCATAAGTTTGAATAGGAAAGCCGATAGTCTCCATCAGTAAAGTTAAGCTTTCCCGTACCGACGGATCGTCGTCGATCAATAAAACGTTGGGTTGATTGTTCATGGCTCAAAAGGTAAGTTAATGTGAAAAAACAAACCGGAATCGTTGCTTTGTTCCGCCCATAGCTTTCCTCCATGCGCCTCGATCAAGGCTCGGCTAATCGCGAGCCCCATCCCCAATCCTTTGGATTTGGTTGAAACAAAAGGTTGAAAAATAACACTCAGTTTATCCGGATCGACGCCTTTGCCGCTGTCATGTACCGTGACTCGCGCCATGGTCTTATTGTCATCGGCAACACCGGTCGTTATCGTCAGCGTACCGGAAGTCATGCCGGCGCCTTGCATGGCGTCCAGGCCATTGCGCAATAAGTTAACGAACACTTTTTCGACTTGCAGCGTGTTGGCCTGGACCGGAGGCAGCTGGGGAGCGAGACACAGCTCGATGTTGAAATCGCCCAGATTAGATTCGGCCCTGATGAGGTCGCAGGCTTCATGAACCACGTCATCGAGAACCACTGGCTCGCTGGTTATTTCATCCTTTTGCAGCATATTCATTAACTGCCGTATGATCTGGCCGGCACGCTCTACTTGCTCAGAACTTTTATTCAGCACATGGGCGAGTTTCTCAGGACTCGGGTTGCCAACCTCCTCCACCAAATGCAGCGCAATGTCGGTATAGGACGCAACGGCCATAAGCGGCTGATTAACTTCGTGAACGAACGCGGCGGCCGTCTGAATGGCGATTTGATGCCGGGTTGCTTCATCCATTTTGTTGCGCCGTTCATTAAGTTCCACGGCTTTTTTATAGCAGGTGATATCCAGATTCAACCCCAGTAACCGGCAAGGCTGGCCTTTGGCGTCATATAACAACGCTCCCCGCGTATGGACCCAGCGATACGATCCGTTCTTGTGCCGCAGGCGATATTCCAGCTCATAAGTCGGCAGCCGTTCTTCAAAACAGTCACGGGTCATGGTCAGGACGCGTTCCCTATCGTCGGGATGCAAGCGCGTCTCCCATTCCTCCCAGTGATTCGATAACTCGTCAGGCAAGTAGCCGATTTGCCGTTTCCATTCAAGCGAGAAATACACAGTGCCAGTGCTCAGATCGTGATCCCAAAGCGCGGCGGCGGCGGCTTCAACGGCTAGCTTAAGGTGCTGAGAGATTTTGCGATGCGCATTTTCAGCTACTTTTCGCGCCGTGATGTCGCGGCTCACGGTGGCAAGTCCTATCGGCGCGCCTTGGGTATCTTTAATATGGAACACATTGTGGATCACCCATAAGGCGGCCCCGCTTTTGAAATGGCGCAGACGGATTTCCATTTCGGCACTGCCCTCGCGGATCACCCTGGGCAAAAAATGTTCCGAAATGTAATCTTGGTCTTCCGGAAAAAAGAATTGCTGAGCGGGGATTTGCAAGGCTTGCTCAAGGCTGTCGAGCCCAACCATTTGCATGCCGGCAGGATTCATATAAAAGGGCATTAAATTCATATCGCACATGCCGATAAACTCCTTGCTGTTGTTGGCCAGCATGACGAATTTTTGCCGTTCCGCCTCGGTTTTTTTACAGTTGGAGATATCGATATTCACTCCCGCCGCCATCAGCGGTTCGCCTTGGCTGTCGCGTTGATAAACCTGGCCGCAATTCAATACCCAGATCCATTCTCCATTTTTCTTCTGTAGGCGATGTTCGCTCCGATAAAGCGGGGTCTGCCCCCTCAGATGATTGGCAAGAGCCGCCTTAACTTGCGGCAAATCGTCAGGGTGGACGCGTTTTTCCCAAGCACTGATATGCGGTTCGATTTGCTCGGGCCGGCAGCCCAGCATCGAAGCCCATAGATCATTGAAATCGGCCGCCCCTGTTTGCACGTTCCAATGCCAGGAGCCCAGCTCGGCGCTGCGCAGAATCAGCAAAAGCCTTTCCTCGCTGGCCGCCAGCGCGGTTTCAGCCTGCTTGCGCTCGGTAATATCCTGCGCGGTTCCGAACCAGCTCAACGGCTTTCCCTTGCCGTCGACTTGCAGCTCGGCCCTGGCGCGCAGCCATTTGATCTTTTCCTCCACGATCACCCGGTGTTCGATATCGTAAGGCTCTCCACGCAGACCTGCCCGCCACATCCGGTCAACGTATTCCCTGTCTTCAGGATGGACGCAGGAAAGAAAAGTCTGGTAGGTCAGCGGCGTTCCTTTGGGAATACCGAATATCAGAAAATTCTGTTCTGACCAGTGCAATTCGTTTTTTTGCACATTTAGAACCCAACTGCCGATTTGTCCGATAGCCTGGGCGTGATTCAAGTCCTTTCGGCTTTCCCACAGCGCCAGAGTAAGCTTGCGATGAGAGGCCGTGGCATAAATGAGGATACCCGACGCTGCAACTAATCCGACGTTTAATAGAAAGACGTCATGAAGCCTGTAATCCTCGCCCGGAAATAACATTGGAGCATTGAGGGCAAGCAGCGATGCGATCGCAGCGCAATAACCTGGAGCGCGGCCGAATAGCAACGTCGCGTAAAAAACAGCGAGCAAAAACAAAAAGCCCCTGCCTTCCTCGTCGATGACTTGAATATATTTTGTCGCAAAAGCGGCAATCACGACCAACAACACCGACGCGCCGTATCTCAATAAAGGCGGCGAAAGTGCGCTTAAAAATAAGGCATTCTGTTCTATTTTGAATTCTGTCTGCATGATCACTCCCGAATTCAACTTTCAGGGCGCTGAAAAAAATCCATCGCACGATCTCATTTTTTCTTCGCGGTCTTGATCCTGTCGGCGGATTCTGCATCGGCCTGGAGAACTGCGGCCATCTACAGAAATATTTTTCTTAATATTACCATAAGACTGCGAATCTAGAACTCAAAAACTCCAAATAAAATTTGTTAGGGTGAGAGCGCCTCCTGCCTATCTACAATAAGATCTAGTCAAAAACCTGAAGAAAAGCCATTATGCCTTATCAAAAACACCGATAATAATCAGTTATTTATATCTTAACATTGAATAGCGATTGAACTGGGCAGTAGGCATACCGAATGGCGGTATCGAAGTCACATAAGCCTAAGCCATAGCATTCTTCAGTGCGGTTGCAAACATAATAGGACTCGCTAAAACCCAACGCGCGCCTATGGGAAACGGATGCGCTAAGCGGCTGCTCGGGGCAGAGAAAGCCTCGCCGGCTTATCCCTCATAAGCCTCATCCTGCATCATCAAAAATAACACCCAAGAAAACTCGCCGGTGCTGATTTTGGCGCCGCAATAGCCGCAGACCGCGGTTTGACCGATATTATCGGCGGGCGCGCCGCATTGCGGACATTGGTTGATGCTGTACGGCGTGCTGCTTTTTTCGGCGCCGATGCGGCGCACGAAGGTCCAGTATTCGCTGTAACGGCGCAGAGAACGTTTGGAACCGCCGATCAATTTTCCGCCGGCGTCCTCGGTGTAGTCGTAGCAGGACGCAAATATCCGTACCGTGATTGCCTCGTAAAACGGGTCGAGCTCGATTTTTACCACTTCGGCCAGCCCGATATTTAAATCGTCCAGGCGGTTGAACCAATTTTGTTCGGCATACAATTGCTGCCAGAACAAATTGGCTTCAAAAAGCCTGTCCGACAACAAATGCCGCGCCCCCTGCCAATCGCGATGACTCCAGGCACTGTAAATGGAGATGAAATAAGCCCTCACGACATCGTCCACAAACGGCCGCCAAAAATCCTCCCAGTCCGATAGGCCATGCTGTTGCTGAAAGCGCAGCATTTGCTCGGGCAAGTCGGCCTGTTTGATTGTCTCCAGATGGGTGCCCTGCTCTTCCGCGTAAGAGACGGCATCGGCGGCGGCAAGCGCTGTGGTCTCCAGCACCGCGCGCCGGGCCAAATACCACTGCCTGTCGCCTTGATGAATCACCCGGGCGCAGTGTTCGCATAAGCCGGCATCGGTGAATTGCGCCGGCGCGCCGCAGTGCGGGCAACAGAGCGATTGCATTTTCTCGGGCTCGGGTGAAAGCAAGCCTTTTTTACGTTCGAACTGCCAACGTTCGGTGACCGCATAACGCGTGCGTTGGCCTTGCAGATCCAGGGTGTAATTCGCATCGATCACCAGACAAATCGTCTCGCTGTCGGGGTCTTCGGCATTGATCTCCTGCCACTTGATGCCGTTGATCACGACCTCGGTGATCGTCCACGGCCCGGCCCGATCGAAATGCCGTTGCAGATCGGCACCCAGAAACGGGCTCAGGTAGCGAAATTCGGGATGCGTGGAATAGCTGTAGAACTTGCTGTACAACGAATGCACGAAATCCAGGAACAAGATGCCTGAAAAATTCGGATCGCTTTGTTTGAGCAGCGCCAACTGCTGTTTGACTTGATCCTGCCGTCTGGCGCGGATGACCGGCGTAGGCATCGAGGCCAGCGACGAGTCCGCATTTCGCCTTTTTTCCATCATTTTAATGAGGATGAAGACAATCACGATGATCAGAAAAATCACCAGTTCCTCATTGCTCATCGGACGGGAACTATGCGAAGAGGAACCGTGCGATGAGTAAGAGCCGTGCGAAAACGAACCATGTGACGATGAACTGTGCGATGAAGACGAGTGGTGCCCGGAACTCGAATGCCCGCCGCCGGGTCTCGCCTCCGCCGAATTCAACCACGATAGACTGACGATCGATAATGCCAAAAGCAGAATGAACGCCCTCATAAGTCGATTTCCACGTTGTCCGGCAGTTCATTCATGTCGCGCGCGACAGGAGGCAGATAGCGATTGAAAAGCGGGCGAGCTTGATGCAATTGCTCGAGCAGCCTTTCTCGCGGCTTGCCGCCTGAAAAAACGGATTGCAAGCCGGCGCGTAAGGTCTGCCACTCCTCCGCGGGCAACGCCATTTCGGCGCCTCGGTCGGGCAGGATGTAAACCATTTTTTCGAGCCATGAACAGTAGATCAAAACCCCGGTTTTGGCCCGCGTGTGCTGAATGCCGCCCTTTTGAAACAAGGCTCTCGCGATGATTTCAACATTCCTTCGAAGTCGCGCTTGCGGTATGCTGAGCCGTGTCAAGCATGGGATATTCGCGATCAAATAGCCGACCACAAACGCGAACAGCGGCGCATCGTAAATCAGCCAGTCCTCGAACAGTTCGGGCGCAAACATCAGATAAGTAAAACTGAGCCACGCGGCGACAATGCCCCAGAGCAACGCAATGTCGCGGTAATGCTCCGAGCGCGGTCGAATGACCACCACCACTTCCACCCGTGAATCCTGCTCGATCGCATTAACGGCTTCCCATAGCCGTGTTTGAAATTCAGTCGTCGATTTTTTTCTCATAAGCCGGTCCAGCCATCATATATAATCATTACAATCCCTCATCCCAGCAACACGGAGCAACACCATGGCACTTTTTGACGGTTTAAAACGCCAACTGCGTTCGGTCATCGAATGGGAAAATCCTAGTCCAAATGCGCTGTTCGAGCAATGGACCGATAACGGCGACGAAATCAAAAATGCCTCCAAGCTGATCGTAGGTCCCGGGCAGGGCTGCATCTTCGTCTATCAAGGCAAGGTGCAGGCCGTTTACGAAGACGAAGGCCTGGTCGATCTGAAAACCGACAACATCCCGTTTTGGACCACGATCAGCAAATTCATGCAGTTTTTCGAGAGCGAGCATAAGGTCGGGATCTATTTTTTCCGAAAGACCGTGATCCTCGACCAAAAATGGGGGACCACATCGGTCATCAAATACCTGGACCCGCTCTATAAATTTCCCGTCGGCCTGAAAGCGTTCGGTAATTATAGTTACCGGATCCACGAGCCCGGCAACTTTTTTGTGAATGTGGTCGGCAGCCAAAACAGTTTTTTGATTGACGACTTGAGACAGGTGATCGGCGCGCGGCTCGGCCAACCGCTGGGCGATTTTTTGGCGACCAGCCGCTTCGGCTATGTTGATATCGACGCGAACCGGGAAGAAATCGCGGCTGGAGTCCGCGAAAAATTGACTACTCTGTTCGCCGAACTCGGTTTCCAAATCACCGATTTTCGGATCGAAGGCACCGATTTCGATGAGGATACCTCAAGACGCATCAACCGGATCGCCGACATGACCGCCGAGGCGCAAGCCGCCAAGGAAGTCGGACTGGATTATGCGAAGATTCAGCAGCTCGAAGCGCTGCGCGAAGCGGCAAGGAACGAAGGCGGCGGCGCGGGAATGGGCATGGGACTGGGCGCCGGCATCAGCTTCGGCCAAAACATCGCGCAGGCGATGAACAGCAACAATGTAGCCGCCGGCCCCGTCGAAAAGCTCGCGCAACTGAAAAATATGCTCGACGCCGAATTAATCTCGGCTGAAGACTATGCGGCAAAAAAGCAGGCGATTCTGGATGCATTTTAACAAAAATGGCATTCGTCAGCGTTGAACAGCCGTCTCGCATCGGCGAGGCTGCACCGCAGCCTTGCCTCGCACCCCGCCGGTTTCAGTCGTTCATTTAACCGTTTTGGTAAATTCACAGCGCTGCTTAATCAGCGGTGATGTTTGCTGATTGCCAATGCCATGGGCAATCAGCGCAATCACCCGATCATCCTGACCGTAGCCCACATGCGCTTCCAGGGGATTGGCGACATCGGTGAGGCCAAAGGCATCCATCACTTTGGCGACATTGATATTCACATTGGTGATACTGGCGCATAATCTCGAATCCAGATATTTGTCGCTATAGCCGGGAGGTATGCCGTAACTTAACAGGTCATTGGGATCGCTGAAGGCGATGAGCGACGTTTCGCTGACCATACGCTTGTGATAATTAGTGCCTTTAGGATCACAATAACTGGCTTGCTGTCCAGCCACTTCCGGAAGCTCCCGGCCCATTTGCAGCATCGGCAGCTGGTTGGACAACATGAAAATGGGAATGCGCTTGTTCTGGAGCGCCGCCATGGATTTTTCCGTGGCCGCCACTTTTATAGTTGCCGTGGCATATTTTGATTGATTGGCCAGAAGATGCGCAATGCGCTGCATGCCGTCAATCACGATACGACTGCCCAGGCTATGAGAGATCACCACATAATCATCATTTGCGATATGGTCAATGGCGGAATCATCCAGGCCCAAACAAACATGTTCTCCGCTGCTGGGAAGCTCTTCCCAATCGCGGCTAGCCATCCAGCAAAATGACTGCGCGTAGGCCGCCAGAATCGCCTCTCTGCTTTGCCCCAAGTAAATAATCGGATCGGGGCCGGTATCATTGCTGAACCTTTTCAGCATGCTGTTGACCCTGGCCCGCCGGAAGTCATATTCTCCGGAATTATCGAAGTCAAGCAACGCTTTTTCTTGCCGGGTAATTTCGGACCAGGTGAGCTCATAAAACGTCAGCTCTTTGCCGTTTTCTTCGTTCAAAAGATGAGCGATACGCAAATTGCCAAGCTTCTTGCCAGGAACCAAAGGCGCAGCCAGTTCAATATTTTTCTGGCTTTCCGAACGCACACTCAAGTTTAACGCTTTGGCCAATTTCTCCAGGAATTCTGTGGTATAACCTGGAATGTGATCGCCGACGCCATGCACAAACAGCATCTTGGTTTTACCTTTACTCTTGACCAGATTCACATCGATGCCGGCAAAAGGTTTTCCCCAAACCTGGCACACTCGGGTATCTTCCTGTTCGGTTTTTTCCAGAATGGCTTCGGTCACGCCCTTACCAATACTGGTGCACGCGGATAACAACACAGCCATCGAAAGAGATGACAACAAACATCCGGCTTTGATCGTGCAGTATTTAGAAAAAATATTCATGGCATTGTTATCCCGGCTTTTTATAAAAGATGAATTACCGCAGAGGTGCCCGTATGCGGGTTGAAAAGTCAGCGGCTTGATCGGCGGCATGCGCCCGGCTATTGATGTGGGCTTGCTGCTGTAATGCGTAAAAAGGGATGCGTGAATCAAGCCGCCTGAACTCGTACAGGTATTCCGGCAGGTAACCGCTCAGCAGAATTTTCCAGGAAAACGGCAGGTGTTCCGGATTGATCCTTGTATTAAGCCAGATCACCGTGGTGCAATTATCCAGCAAGGTATTGTAGAATTCCGGCTCGACATTCAACGCATTGATCTTTCTCATATACTCCAGAAACAGGCGCCGGGCGTTTTCAAGCGGCCCCTGTAATCGATAAAGATAAACCTGCTCCGGAGGGTCCTTACGATAGTTGGTACGCAGGCGTATCACATCGCGTTCATCGGCCACGATGTAGATCAATTCAAACTGACGGAAAAAACCTTTGATCGTCGAATAACCTTCATTCTGCTCTTTGCGCGCTTCGATCGAAACGGCCAGATGTTCATTGCCGCCGAAACAGAAACTCAGAATCGTATGCGCAATGGCGGGGCCCATCCAATAAACCGCAATCAGGTCCATACCCTCCAGCCTGTTCAAGTCATAAGTTTTGGTGTAATAGGCAGGCTGATAATCAAACTCGCTCCGGTAGGCAAAATTGCGGATATTATGCACCGTGATTTTGTCGCCATTGAAAGTGGCATAGGCCAACTTGGCGACATCCGGTTGCCATAAGCGTTCATTGGAAGGGCGAATCAAAACCCACCACGTCAGAATGGACCCGAACAGAATCGCATAAGCCGGTAATACTCGCGGGCGCCAATGCGGAAATCCCAAACAGATCAACGTCGCCAACCCGCACAATAAAAACACTAATGCTACGGCAGTCTGGGCAATGCCGTTGCCGGAATCGCCAAAATAGACGGCAAAGGCTCCCCATAGGGTGGTTCCTAACAGGGTCAATCCCATCAATATCGTCTTGATCCACTTCCCCATACGATTCATTGTGTTAATTGATGCTTATCGAGATGCAAGATCTCCGGAAAACAGTTCTTACCAGCTTGAAAAAAAATGACAAAGATCGGTTCAACCATTTCTCAATCTCTACGTCTATACTGAACATGCAGCACGGCTAACTCATACCATCATGGTTTATTAAAATTGAATTACGCATTTTTTTCATGGTATATTACTTGCGATTACAATTCGCGGCTATTGGACTTTAGGCTTAGTTTATTTGAATCGAAACACAAAGTTCCTGGTCGAACTAATTGTTCAATGGACACAACAGAACACGTCCTTCTCAGGCTCCGTGTTTCGGCATGATGCTTTCATTGCAAAAAATGTGTTCATTCACCCATTGGATAATCTGGATGGCATTTCCGCTCCTAATTGCCTCGCTTAGGCATCCGGTCACCGGAATGAACTTCAATTCGGCGGTCTTTCGATGAGCTGGATTACAGTGCTATGGTCCATGCTGGCGTCGACTTCCCTGACCTTTGCACTGCTGCACCTATTCTTATGGGCTAAGGGCATCAAGCCGTGGGCGAATTTTTCTTTCGCTGTCGCCGCCGTCGCTGCCGCCGTCATCACCGGCATGGAATTGATGGCCATGCGCACGACTTCCATTGAACAAATGGCGTTCATTCTACGCTGGAGCCATCTTCCCATTCTGGTGCTTTGGGTGGCGATTGTGTGCTTCGTACGCTGTTATTTCGATGCCGGCCGCTCCTGGCTGGCCTGGACGGTGGTCGTTCTGCGCGTGCTGGCGCTAACCCTGAGTTTAACCACCGGACAGAACCTGTTTTTCGACGAAATCACCGGCCTCAAACAGATCACGGTTTGGGGCGATGAAACGGTCTCCCTCCCTCTGGGCTTGCTCAATCCCTGGTATTTCGTCGGCCCGCTCAGCGCCCTGGTTCTCGCGGCTTTTGTGCTGGATGCGGCATTCACCATGTGGCGCGGAGGGACGGACACGGGCCGCCGCCGCGCCGTCATTTTCAGCGCCAGCATCACCATTTTCCTGCTCACAGCGGTCGGCCATACCGCGCTGGTGAACGCCGGAATTATCGACTCGCCCTATATAGGCGGCCTTTCCTTCATGCCGATTCTTCTCGCCATGTCTTATGAGCTGAGCTGCGATATGTTGCACTCGGCACAACTCTCTCAACGGTTGCAGGCCAGAGAAGCCGAATTGCGCATTAGCAAACAACGCATGAGACTGGCGGCGAGCGCCGCGGAACTGAGGCTGTGGGAGTGGGACATCGTGCATGATCACATTTGGAGCACGGATAAAACGCTTACCTTGTACGGCATCTCCGAGCCACAGAAAATCAGTTTCGGCAGCTTATTGAGCATCATTTATGACGAGGATCGCGAGCAAGTCAGGTTGGCAGTGGAAAAATCAATGATGGGGAACGGCAATTTTGAGAGCGAATACCGCCTTAAGATGCCGGATGGCCAGATTCACTGGTTTCACTCCCGCGGCCGCATCGAATTCAGCGATGATAATCAACCGCTGCGAATGCTCGGTGTTTCGATCGATATTACCCGGCGCAAACACGCGGAACTGGAGGTGCAACAGCAACGCAATGAGCTAACGCACCTTTCGCGAGTGACCCTGCTAGGCGAGCTATCCGGTTCGCTGGCGCATGAATTGAACCAGCCGCTAACGGCCATTCTCAGCAATGCCCAGGCCGTCCAGCGTTTCCTCTCTCGCGACGTCGTTGATCTTGCCGAGGTTCGTGACATTTTGAACGACATAGTCGCCGAGAACAGGCGCGCCGGCGATATCATCCACCGCTTGCGCCTACTGCTCAAGAGGTGCGAGATAGAACACCTGCCGGTCGATCTGAATAAGGTAGTACGCGATGTCCTGAAACTCCTACACAGCGATTTGGTGAATAACAATATTGCAGTGAGCGTTGACCTCGATCAGCAACTTACTGCCGTCATAGGCGATCGCGTGCAGCTCCAGCAAGTGTTGCTAAACCTGATCATGAATGCCTGTGAAGCGATGTCGTACACAGTAGCAGGCCAACGCCGACTATTTGTCCGCACCCAATTAACCTGCAATAATAGCGCCCAGGTATCCGTCGTCGATCAAGGTCCGGGAATTCCCACTGAAAATTTGGAAAATATCTTTGAACCGTTCTTCACGACCAAATTGCATGGCATGGGCTTGGGACTTCCTATTTGCCGGACCATCATCACCGCCCACGGCGGGCAACTCTGGGCCACCAACAAAAACGACAGAGGCGCGGTCTTTCATCTGACGCTGCCTTTATATTCTGGAGAGAACGCATGAACGAGCCCGCTCCGATCGTGTTTATGGTCGACGACGACCCTTCCGTATTGAAAGCTCTGGCGCTGCTACTGCGCGCGATGGAATTGAAAGTGATGACATTCGGTACGCCGTATCAGTTTCTTGAACAATACGAACCGGGAACCCACGGCTGTCTGGTGCTTGATTTTTCGATGCCCGATCTCAATGGACTCGAGTTGCAAAAGGAACTTGCCGCTCGAGGCATCGAATTACCGGTCATTTTTCTGACCGGGCGCGGCGATATTCCGGTGAGTGTCCAGGCGATGAAACAGGGCGCCGTCGATTTCCTGACCAAACCCGTGAACGGCCAAGACTTGGCCGCCGCCATCCATGCCGCCTTCGAAAAGGACCTTATGAGCCAGCAGGCTCGCGCCGAATGGGGTGAAATCCATCAGAAACTCGCGACGCTGACTCCGCGCGAGCGGGAAGTCATGGAACACGTTGTTGCCGGCAAGCTCAACAAGCAAATCGCCGCCGACCTCGGTACGGTCGAAAAAACGATCAAGGTCCACCGCGCTCATCTAATGACGAAACTCAAGGCCCGTTCATTGGCCGATCTGGTACGCCTGGCCGAACGCGCGGGAATTATGTCAAAAGCGCCGGGGCGAAATGACTATCAAACTTGAATAACCGGCGTTGTCAGCTACCAAAGCTCATTTTTAGCCAAGGGCTTGATGATGGTGAACGCATCCGAGAGGATTTTTATGGCCTTGGGAAGGTTCGCACTACTTTCTCGCACCACGTCGTAGGCGCCGAACACCGCCACCGAAAAGAACTGTTTAATCAAAGAGAAATGATGTTTGTTTAAGCCGGCCAGGATAGCAATCGATTCCTGCGCGTTGGCGCCGCCGCGCTGAAGGTATTTGAAAACAGCCGTTTTAAGCAAGTCATTCGACATCACCCCATATAGCGCGTTCGCAAGAATATTAAGATTAGCATTGGCCTTCTTCCTGTCCCTGTAATAAGCTTCGATTTTTTGATGAATCAAATCGGTATTATTGAAATCAGGCATCGCTAATAAATAGGCGCTCAATATCTGTATATCCGAGAATACCGCAGTCAATCCGCCGCCGGTTAACGGGTGGCGCATATTCAGCGCATCGCCCAACATCACCGCGCCTTTCCTGATGATCGGTTTAGCCGCCATATAATGATTGGGCATGACTTTAAATCCCTCTTCCTGCAAGGCCTGCTCATAGCTGCTGCGCATCCCTTCGGGAATATAAGGCGTAACGTTCGCATCCAAATGCGCTTGCAGAAGCGATTTTCTGGGGAGTTGTCCACCCGGAAAATCGATTAAAATCCTGACTTCAAAGCTCGAAATGGGATAGCAAATGAACGGCGTCGGTCCCGATAAAAACACATGGCCATGCTTCGGAAAAGGCATTTCACAATCTTTTAAAATCAAACCGATAAAGTAAGACGTCACGGTTTTTTCATTATTGCTGAGATGCTCTCTAAAATTTGAAAAGAACCCGTCGCTGGTAATGGTTAAGGGCGCATGAATGGTCTTTATCTCGGACGTGAGTGACTCCCTATAACTCACGCCGATTATTTCCTGCCGCTCATTTTCCAGCAGTTGCAATGCCTTGCCGTCTATTTGTTTAACCGATGCATTTTGCAGAGCCGAGGCTCTAATCCGCTGCAACAACCGGCCATTATGCAAACCCGTCCCTTTAAAGTGATCCGGATAGGGAACGGTTATTTTTTCATCACCTTTCAGCAGCGAATAACCTTCAACCGGCTGCGCATCAAAACCCTCCAGACACTGCCCGAGCCCCATTTGCATAAGCGACTGCACCGCTCCGGGTTGCAGCAATTCACCGACGATGCGCTTTTTTTCCTTAAAGCACTGATCGATTAACGCGATCTTGATGCCTTTGGGTGCGAGATAAGCGGCAATGGTGGCACCCGCCATGCCGGCGCCGATAATGCAGATGTCAAACTCTGGTTTCATACTAAGCCCCCTGGATACGAGTGCTTTAAACTGCGCTGCTTCATTGGTCATCCCTGAATAGTCCGTCTGTAGTATCGGTTCAACGCCCAGATAGGAAAAGCATTCCTGTAATTGGCATAGGTGATCATGCAGTTATAGTTAAAAACGCCGGAAATGCTTTCCTGCGGCCAATCGCCGATGCGGCTTTGTCTACTCAACAATACCTGGATGCCTGCTTCGATCACTTCCTTTTCGCCAAACTCAGCGGCCATCAGCGCCAGCAACGCCCATGCGGTATTAACCACTTGAGATGTCTCGGCCTCGGTGTAAACCAAGGTTGAACAGGATTTAAACGTTTCTCCCCAGCCGCCATCCGCTTTTTGTTTACCGACTAAAAAGGCGCAGGCTTTGCTGATGCTGGCCGCTAAGGCCGCATCGTCATAGTATCCCTTACCCTTGGCCTTGCTGAGCGCTTCCACGCCGAACCAAGTCGCATAGGTAAAACACACCGCCCAGCCGCCATACCAAGAACCGTCGGGCTTTTGTTGTTTAAGGATAAAATTGAGTCCTGCGCTGATCGCTTGGCGAATTTCGTTGCTTCTATAAGCGGGATCAGTTTCCTGAATTTCGAGTAACGAAATCACACAGGCCGCCGTACATTCGGTCCAGGAATAATCGATCATGATGTCGGCAAACACTTCAGAAGGATTGAGCTTTTCCAGCCACTTGGGCGCGCGCGTCAATTCATAGGTTGCCCAGCCGCCATCATCGTTCTGGTAAGAGAGTATAACATCAACGGCCTTTTTAATACGCGTCGCATCGATCGTCGGTCTGATCAGGCCAGAATGATGAACGGCTAACGCGGCGCTTAAGCCTTCCGCCGTGCAATCCGCAACCGGCCAGCCGTTTTCGGCGGTTGAAAAGGGCCAACTGCCGATCATCGGATGCCGGAAAAACTCGGCATGCGTCGAGTGCTCGCTTTGGATTTGCGAGAGTTCGATAAAGCGATAACTTTTTGCAATCGTCGCCGGAAACAATTTGCCGAGGTCACTCTCCAGCATAGCGCGGGTTGCAAAAGCGGTATCCCAAAGCTGCGAACCGTTGTAGCCACTCATTTTCATGCCGTCTTCGGCAACCCATAAATAATCATACCAGCGCGCCACATGCCGTTTAAATGGCTCGGAATCCTTGCCGCAAGCATGCCACATACAAATCGAATTAATCGCTTGATTGACGGGGCCTATGTTGATGTAGTGGGTTTGCTGATCTTCCGCATGGAGATACTTTAAAATATAGTCTATAGACTTTTTTCTCAACCAAGAGCATTTGAATTTCTCATAGTTATTGGTAAAAAAGTTCATCCACTTCAGCACCGGAGACGGCGTGGTATAGCAATCTTTTTCGCACACCGCATTGCGCTGCTTCGGCCAATCAATAGCGGCGAAATCTTCGTTATAAATTTCCTCTCTTAACGACAAAATCAGTTCATTTTCGGGCGCCTTAATCCGCTGCGCATAGCAATAGGCCATCGGCAGGTAAACCATGCGCGTGTGGCACCAATAGCGCCAGGGATGCACCGGCAGCCACTTCGGAAATAACCACATTTCCGGAAACAGGCTGTTAAAACCTTGCCAGTCATACAGATTCAAAACAGCCAGATAAAACTTCCCCCAGGAAGGGATGCCGGTTGCGCCGCCATGACTTTTGATCCAATTTCTGGCTTCGACCAGTTGCTGATGATTTTTATCCACTCCCAGAAGGCGCAATGACACATATTGCATCACGGTACCGAACATCGTCGATTCACCTTCGATATGCATGCCCCAGCCGGCATCCTTATTTTGATGATTGAATAAATACAGTTTCATCATTTCCCGGTGCGCTTTGGGAAACGGCGTCTCGGCAAGATAGGAAGCGATCAGCAGGCCTGGCAACAGAAATAACGGGCCGCCGTAATCGCCCGGCCAATGACCATCCTCACTTTGAAGCGTGGAAAAGTAATTGATGCCCTTGATCAGCGCCTCGATGACTGTTTGCTCTTCGGGGTTTTCTGCTTGCGGGATTTGTCCGGTAAACTCCTGGAACTTCGCGTTAATCGCTGCGTGCCGGTAGACCTTATCGGCAGAATTGGGGTTATTGAATTTGTCGAACTGAAAATCTTCGGCAAATTGTGCTATTTCTTCATCCGAGATGGCATCGGCATTTTGTAGATGCGTATCAATAGGGTTCGAGCCGGGCTTGAATGCCCAAATGTGCCGGCCCTTTTCTGTGAGCAGTTGCCAGTTTTTCCAAGCGGGTTTTACATGCAGCATAAATTATTATGATGTGCCTTTTAGCGGTGTTGAGCAACAGATGCGATCCTTTGTTAGAAGCGTATCATGCGTTTCGGAATCATTGATTAAACAGGGCAATACGTACCATGGCCAACAACCCTTTCAGTTTTTTGAATAATCCGGGCGGTTTGCGCAAACGCTGATGGCCGGGCAGTAACTGACCTTTAGCCAATTTGCCTATTTTTCTTTTGACGGCCGGGTCGAGTTTGCCGTCGGCGGCCAATTCAAAAAACAGGGCTTTCACATTGCCTAAATCAAAAAAATCACGTTGCCACTCCCATTTATAATTGCCACCGTAACGAAACCACGAGCCGCCAATGCCTGCGACTTCATAATGTGTGCCATCCTCTCTTAGCGCAGGCGACACCTGGCGCCACAAGCCAATCACCTCCCCCTGTTTTTCATCGATTAAAATGCGGTGGTACGGATAGCGCCATTGTTCGAAGCCTTCCATTTGCACACCTAAAGCCCATTCTTCTATCTCCTTGCGGCTGCGCGCGACAAATTCTTCATTGGGTCCGATATTCCAGCGATATTCTGCGTCATCGGTATACATCGCCCCCAAATATTTAGGCCAGTTGCCTTCTTTTTCAGCGTCACGATTCGCCTGCAGCCAACGTTCAACCATTTCTTCCAATTCTGCTCTAGGATATGAGGCCATTCTTCGACTCTTTTGGGTTCTGATTCAGTTCAATTTTAATTGCCTTGCTTGGGCAATATTTTTCGGCTTGCCGGGCTTTCGTCAGTAAATCTAAAGGCGGATTATCTTGTAAAACGGTCACGTTGCCCGCATCGTCTACGTGAAAGAGTTCAGGCGCTTCAGTCATGCAGGTTGCGTGGCCTTGGCAAAGCTCCCTGTCGATTTTAATTTGAAAGCCAGGGCCAGTATGCGCGCCGGCTTGCGCGGCATTTCTCGCCGACTCGGCAGCGGCTTCTTTAACGGCCAAGCGTTTGATGTAACGAACACGGCAGGGTGATACGGGTTGCACCACCATCTGGGTGAAATCATCCTGATAAGTATCCTTGTCGTCGATCAGTTCAAAGGTATAGCGGCGCAACAAAATGCTGAAAATGGCTTTGAGTTGCAGCATCGCAAAAGCGTTGCCTGAACATTTATGTTTACCGCCGCCAAAGGCAATCCAGCTGAAAGGCTTGGCGTCTTCCTGGCGTGCTTCCGAATAGCGCTCAGGGTCGAATTTTTCCGGGTCCGGGAAAACATCCGCGAGGCGATGCGATACGCGCGGCGAGGCGCAAACGTATTTTCCGGCCTTCACTGTATAGCCTTTGAAGTGAAAATCCTGCATCACTTTACGGATTAAAAAGATCAACGGCGGATGCAGACGCAAGACTTCTTTGATCACATTTTCGAGCAGCGGCGTTTCGCGTAACGATTGAAAGGTGACTTCGCCATCGACGCCGAAGTGTGTATCCAGTTCATTCAACACGCGCTGCATCTGTTCGGGCCGGCGCGCCAATTCCAGCAAGGTCCAGGCGGCCGTCCCTGCGGTGGTGTGATGGCCTGCGAAAATCGTACCGATCAGCATGCCGGTTATTTCATGGGCAGATAAGCGGCTGCCGTCGTCATAGCGGGCATCGATCAATAATTGAAACGCATCCTCACTCTTTTCCGGTTTCTGCGCCCTTTTGGCAATGATGCCGGTGACTAATTCTTGCAGCCTGGCGCGGGCTTTATCGCGGCGGCGAAAGACCGGCAATGGCAGGTAGGGAAAAACAAAAGCCAGAGGGTTCACGCCTTTTTCAAGATCGTGATAAATTTTCGCGAATTCTTCATTCAGTTCGTAACGGAACTCATCGCCGAGCAGACAGTGGCTGGACGTATAAATAGTCAGTTCTTTCATGAACTCAAGCAAATCGATTTCGCCGGCATCGCCCCAGTCGGCAATCATTTGCTCAACTTCCCGGACGATCACTTGCGCGTAACCGCGCATCGGCTTATCGCGCAATACCGGCATCAGCATTTTAAGCTGCTGGTCTTTTTTATGCGGGGGCGCATCAAAAACCACGCCTTTGCCAAAAATAGGCGTCATGATTTTATACGCCTGGCTTTGATCCAGCTGAGCGTCGGGCGCGCGGAAAAAAGCTTCATTCGCTTCAGGGCCGGTCATCAGCACCATTTTTTGATGAAACATACGGAATTCACCGATCTCTCCCAGCGTCTTACGGAGTGTCATCATGTAGTCGAAAGGATTTTTACCGAATGCGAGCATGTGCCCTAAAAGCGGCAATGCACCTGGCATTTTCGGCGGCGCTTTGCTAGGCGAAACGTTTTTTTCGGTAGTCGTCGTATTCATAATTCGAGCTGGATAGGGGATTGCATTCAGGAACGCTCATGGTACATCCTCGTAGTTCCTCGAAGAGCATAATCCTTTGCATGCTACAGGCGGGGCGGGGCAACCTGCGATTTTACGCGGTGCCTGGCTAATGTACAAACTTTCTGAATGATCAACGTCTACCATACCAAGCCATAGTAATTGTTTTAATAGCATGAAACTTCAGTAGAAAAAGGGTCATTTTGCTGTCGTCAACTGCTCGATTAGCATCCGCAGTTGCGGGTTTTCGGGCAAGACCTCGGCGGCTTTTCGGGCATACGCCAGCGCCGCTTTATGATCTCCCGCTTCCAGATGCAGCGAAATCAGGGCGTTCAAAATATCCGGATTGAATGAATGGCGTTTGTCGGCAGCCTTCAATACGGCCAGGGCCTGCTTCGATTTGCCCGCCGAGTGCAGGGCAACAGCATACACGTAGGCGTAACGGGCGTTTTCCGGGGCGAGTCTGGCGGCTTCGGCAAATTCAACTAATGCGGCGGATTGATCGAGTTTACGCACCAACAGCAAGCCCAAGGCATGATGCAAATCGGCGGCGCGCGGCAACAGCGCCAGACCTTGCCGCAAGTATTTTTCTCCCGCGTTGTCTTGTCCTAATTCGCGATAAGCATCGGCGAGATTGACGTAGGCGCCGGCAAACAGAGGATCGAGTTGCAAGGCACGTTGATAAGCGGCGATGGCCGCATCGGACTGACCTTGCCGCAGCAGAAGATTGCCTTGATTGACGTTTTCCGCTGGCCAATCGGCATTCAAGGTCAGATAGTTTTGGTATTCCTGCAGGGCGCAGGCTCGGGCGTTGATCTGATCGGAAGGAAACTGACTCTCCGGCACATCAGCCAGGATGCGCGCTGCCTCGATACGCACGCCACGCACCGGATCGTTGAGCAGCGGCGCTGCGGCCGAAACCCGACTCCCTGGATCAATGGCTTCGTAGAGACCGAGCGCCGCCGTGCGTACCGATGGATCGGCATCCTTCAACCATTTGCTGGCGGTGAGTAACAGTTCCGGATTCATCAGCGGCTCGCTGAGCTTGATCGCGGTCGC
>Ga0208625_100114_pt1 | contig 19513 bp, 14 predicted proteins | sample LakWasMeta8_HOW4_2_FD_183858 | JGI IMG/M metagenome (GOLD analysis project Ga0208625, IMG submission 183858) | Freshwater sediment methanotrophic microbial communities from Lake Washington under simulated oxygen tension - Sediment Metagenome... | ecosystem: Environmental > Aquatic > Freshwater >... | reverse complement strand
GCTAGACCTATGGTGACGCCAAATAGGAAGATGACCCGTTTAGCGCCACGAAGCAAATGGACCTGTTCTGCATCAATATCGGGTTTATCTTTGGGTACCGAGAAATGCATTGCCAAAGCCGGAATTAAAAAATTCACCAGACAAGGAATAAACAATTTAAAAAACTCTGTAAAACCCAGCATGCCATGCTGCCAAACGAATAAGGTCGAGATGCCGCCCAATGGGCTGAAAGAGCCACCGGCATTGGTAGCAACGATAATATTGATGCATGCTAACGACACAAAACGAGGACTGTTTTTACCAACGGCAACCACTACGGCTCCCATCAACAATCCCGCTGTCAGGCCGTTGACGACGCTGGAAATAAAAAACACCAGCAGCCCGGTAATCCAGAACAATTGCCGATAACTCAAATGCATGCCGACTAACCAGACTTTTAATGCGTCAAATATGCGCATGTCTTCCATTGCATTCAAATAGGTCATCGACACCATGATAAACAACAGCAATTCCATATAAGACTGTAAATTGCTCTTAAAGGCCGTTACCGCAAGTTGGTCATTGCCTTGTTGCTGATAGACCAAAACAATCGCAAACCAAATTAATCCCGCAGCAAGTAACATCGGCTTTGATTTACGCAGCGCCGTGGCCTCTTCGAACATTGCGGCTACATATGCGGCTACCATAACCGCCAATGAAAAATACCCCGCCCAATGATGCGTCAGGTCAATCCGTTGCAATGCCTGTGTCACCGTTGCGCCCTCGGCAAATACCGTTCCCGGTAGCAACAAGGCTATTATTCCCAGCACACGAAAACCACAATTCACAATAATCTCCCTATGTTCAATCAATCAAAATGATTTACCTGTTAAAGATTACAAGTAAGTCTTCAGGTTTCAATACGGCAATTGATTGTAAGGATAGGGATGTAAAAAAAGCGTAAAGACGTAGATTATTCTCAATTGAAAAATCGGCTTCTCACATACCTGATATGGCCTTATACCGGCTGAATACAAGCAGCAAGCCGCGTGATTACTAGAATTACACATCAGTGTTGAATTCGCGCTCGACATATCAACAGCGGCTCCTCTACAAAAATGCGCAGCTCAATTTTTATATTTTCTTTATACCGTTGAGCGAATTCTTTACAGCTTTTTTACCCGTAATTGCAGAAAATTATCGTCAAGCAATCAGGGCTAATCGCGCTGCAGTTTCCACATTTCTCAAGAGGTGTTATCGATGGATATCGGCTATTTGATATTAACGGCGGTTTTTTTTGCGGTTACCGTTTTGCTAATTACCGGCTACGAGTCATTAAGGGGGCAACTATGAGCTCGATTTATTTATTAAGCGGCGGCTTGGCAATAGCCGTGTTTATTTACTTGGTGGTGGCTTTGTTTTATCCGGAGAAATTCTGATGAACACACAAGGTTTTCTGCAAATTGCAATTTACGTAGTTGCCCTGCTGGCACTGGCCAAGCCCTTGGGCAGCTACATGGCGCGGGTTTATCAGGATGAATCGGCAGGCCTCAATCGCTGGTTTGCCGGGGGCGAGAGGCTGTTTTATCGCCTAAGCGGCATCAAGCCCGAACAGGAAATGCGCTGGACGCAATACGCCATTGCTGTGCTGGTATTCAACCTGTTGGGTTTGCTGGCGGTTTACGGCCTGCAACGCTTCCAGGACATTTTGCCGCTCAATCCGCAAGGTTTGTCTGCAATCAGTCCCGATTCTGCTTTCAATACCGCCGTCAGCTTTGCCACCAACACCAACTGGCAGGGTTACGGCGGTGAAACCACGATGAGCTATCTGACACAGATGCTGGGGTTGTCGGTACAAAATTTTGTCTCCGCCGCCAGCGGCATGGCGGTATTAGTCGCATTGATTCGCGGCTTTGCCCGCCGCAACACCGACAGCATCGGTAATTTCTGGGTAGATTTGACCCGCAGCACCCTGTATATCCTGCTGCCTTTATCTTTGTTACTGTCTTTGGCATTGGTCGGCCAAGGCGTGGTGCAGACGTTTAAACCCTATCAAACGGTTAGTTTGCAAGAAGCCATCAGCTATCAAGCGCCCAAGCTGGATGCAAACGGCAACGCTGTGATGGATGCTCAAGGCAAGCCGGTGACTGAAACCGTGATAACCAAAGAGCAAACTTTAGCCTTGGGACCGGCAGCATCGCAGGTTGCCATCAAGCAATTAGGTACCAACGGCGGCGGCTTTTTTAATGTCAATTCCGCCCATCCTTACGAAAACCCGACGCCGCTGTCCAATTTCCTGGAAATGCTGGCGATTTTGCTGATCCCGGCGGCGTTGTGCTACACCTTTGGCGTGATGGTCGGCGATACCCGTCAGGGTTGGGTGTTATTGGCAGCGATGACCTTGGTGTTCGTGGCGCTGGTATTCGTCGCGGTACCTGCTGAACAAAGCGGCAATCCGGCGCTGACTGCTCTCGGTATCGACCAAACCGCATCAGACCAACAAGCGGGCGGCAACATGGAAGGCAAGGAAACCCGCTTCGGCATCGTCAACTCGGCGTTGTGGGCGACGGCAACCACGGCGGCCTCCAACGGTTCGGTCAATGCCATGCACGACTCGTTTACACCGCTTGGCGGCTTGGTGCCGATGTTCCTGATGCAGCTCGGCGAGGTGATCTTCGGCGGTGTCGGTTCCGGTCTGTACGGCATGATCGTGTTCGCCATCGTCGCGGTATTCATTGCTGGTCTAATGATAGGCCGCACCCCGGAATACCTGGGTAAAAAAATTGAAGCTTACGAGATGAAAATGGCAGCAGTGGTTATCCTGGTGCCGCCGTTGGTGGTGCTGGGCGGTACTGCGACTGCGCTGATGTTGGATGTCGGCAAAGCCTCGGTATTCAATCCCGGCGCCCACGGTTTCAGCGAAGTGCTGTATGCGTTCTCATCGGCTGGTAATAACAATGGCAGTGCCTTTGGCGGCTTGTCGGCCAATGTACCTTTTTACAATTTCATGCTGGGCCTGGCGATGCTGTTCTCCCGCTATTGGCTAATGGTGCCGGTGCTGGCAATTGCCGGTTCCTTGGCCGCCAAAAAGACTGTGCCGTTCGGCCCCGGTACGTTACCGACTCATACGCCATTGTTTGCGGTGTTACTGATTATCACTGTGTTGATGGTGGGAGCACTGACGTTTGTTCCGGCTTTAGCCTTGGGGCCGGTGGTTGAGCATTTGCAGATGATTGGAATTAAATAATTTTGGTGTCGCTATCGCGACTTATATTTTGAATCGGGTTCTCGCACCCGAAGGCGAGTTTCTTTCTTTTGCTCCGCCTCGGCAACTGCTCCATGCGTCGCCTAAAGCGCCTACTGTTGGTGCTCTAGCTCCTGCATCCATGCAGTCGAAAAGAAAGAAACCAAAGAAAAGGCGGCCCGGATGCCGCTTAAATCCTGTGCTCCTCGCTTTTGTCGAGGGTCGACAGAAGGGGCTCCTGCCCCTCCGTCGACGAGCAGCATCCATGCTGCTCCCCTAACGGGCTATTCACGACAAAAGCTTCGGTGCTCGGCGCGGCATACGGGTTTAAAACGCCCGTGCCAATTAAGTTTGGAGATTTTTTTATGAGCAAACAATCCACTTCTACATCACTACTCGACCGAAACATCCTGCAACAGGCCATAGTCGATGCCTTCGGTAAACTGACACCCAAACAACAATGGAAAAATCCTGTGATGTTTGTCGTCTATCTCGGCAGCTTACTGACCACGGTTTTATGGTTACAAGCGCTAAACGGCGAAAGCGAAGAACCGGCCGGATTTATTCTGGCTATAACGCTTTGGCTGTGGTTTACCGTGCTGTTCGCCAATTTCGCCGAAGCCGTCGCGGAAGGGCGCAGCAAGGCGCAAGCGGCATTTCTGCGCACCGCCAAACGCGACATCGCCGCCAAAAAACTGGATGAGCCGCGTTACGGCGGCAATTACTCCAAAGTGGCTGGGTCGACTTTACGCAAAGGCGATGTGGTGTTGATTGAAGCGGGAGATTTCGTACCGGGCGACGGCGATGTGATCGAAGGCGTGGCTTCCGTCGATGAAAGCGCCATTACCGGCGAAAGCGCGCCGGTGATTCGCGAGTCCGGCGGCGATTTCAGCTCGGTCACCGGCGGCACCCGCGTGTTGTCCGACTGGCTGGTGGTGCGCATTTCGGCCAATCCCGGCGAGAGCTTCCTCGACCGGATGATTTTAATGGTAGAAAGCGCCAAGCGCCAGAAAACGCCTAACGAAATTGCGCTGACCATTCTGCTGGTGGCTTTGACGCTGGTGTTTTTGATGGCGACAGTGACGCTGTTGCCTTTCTCTTTATATAGCGTACAAAGCGCAGGTGCCGGTCAGCCGATCAGTATTACCGTGCTGGTCGCACTACTGGTGTGCCTAATTCCGACCACCATCGGCGGGCTACTATCGGCAATCGGTGTCGCCGGTATCGGCCGAATGATGCAAAAAAACGTCATTGCCACTTCCGGCCGTGCAGTGGAAGCGGCTGGCGATGTCGATGTGCTGCTGTTGGATAAAACCGGCACCATCACTCTGGGCAACCGTCAGGCCTCAGCGTTCTTTCCCGCCCAAGGCGTTAGCGAATTAACGCTCGCCGATGCGGCGCAATTAGCTTCATTGACTGACGAAACCCCGGAAGGTCGCAGCATCGTGGTGTTGGCCAAACAGAAATTCGGCTTTAGGGAACGCGATGTAAACTCCTTGGGTGCTACCTTCGTACATTTCAGTGCCCAAACGCGGATGAGCGGCGTCAATTTGCCGTCAACCGAGGGTCAAACAGGCAACAATCTACGGCAAATCCGTAAAGGCGCAGAAGATGCCATTCGTAACTATGTGACCGAACAGGGCGGCCAGTTTCCGGATGATATTCAAAAAATAGTCACGGATGTCGCCCGTCGCGGCAGTACGCCGCTGGTGGTGGCGGAAGGTCCGAAGGCACTGGGCGTCATCGAACTGAAAGACATCGTCAAAGGCGGCATCAAGGAACGCTTTATCGAACTGCGACAAATGGGTATAAAAACCATCATGATCACCGGCGACAACCGGTTGACGGCTGCTGCAATTGCCGCTGAAGCCGGTGTCGACGACTTTCTGGCCGAAGCCACGCCGGAAGCAAAACTGGCTTTGATTCGCCAACATCAAGCCGATGGCCGATTAGTGGCAATGACCGGCGACGGTACCAACGACGCCCCTGCCCTGGCGCAAGCCGATGTTGCGGTGGCGATGAACAGCGGCACCCAGGCCGCCAAGGAAGCCGGTAATATGGTCGATCTTGATTCCAACCCCACCAAGCTGATCGAAATCGTCGAAACCGGCAAGCAAATGCTGATGACTCGCGGCGCCCTGACCACTTTCAGTATTGCCAACGACGTCGCCAAGTATTTCGCTATCATTCCGGCGGCCTTCGCCACTACTTATCCGGCGTTAAATGTGCTGAACGTGATGGGCTTGGCAACGCCGTCCAGCGCGATTTTGTCGGCAGTGATTTTCAACGCTTTAATCATTATCGCGTTGATTCCGTTGGCCTTGAAGGGCATCAAATATAAGCCGGTCGGCGCCGAAAAATTGCTGCAAAACAATTTGCTGGTTTACGGCATTAGCGGCTTGATCGTACCGTTTATCGGCATCAAGGCCATCGACTGGCTGCTTGTTGCCATGAATCTGGTGTAAAGGAGATTGAACATGTTGAGTTACTTAAAACCCGCTGCAATCATGTTGCTGCTATTGACCTTATTGACCGGAGTGATTTATCCAGCACTGGTCACCGCAATTGCCCAAGTATTCTTTGCCGACCAGGCCAACGGCAGCTTGATTAAAGATCAGCAAGACCAACACATCGGTTCAGCATTGATCGGCCAATCATTTAACGATCCTAAATATTTTTGGGGACGACCATCGGCGACCGGGCCTTATCCTTATAACGCCGCCGCATCGTCCGGTTCCAACCTGGGGCCGACCAATCCGGCGCTGATTGACACAGTCACCACCAGAATTGCAGCCTTAAAAACCGCCGATCCCGGCAATAAAGCTGCGGTTCCTGTGGATTTGGTGACGACTTCCGGTAGCGGACTCGATCCGCATATCAGCCCGGCGGCGGCCGAATACCAGATTAACCGCCTCTCCAAAGCCCGTCATCTCGATCCTAACAAATTAAGGGATTTGGTGACTCAAATGACGGAAGCCAGACAATGGCAAGTTTTCGGTGAGCCGCGGGTTAACGTGTTGCTGTTGAATCTGGCACTTGATAGATTAGATCGTCCACGCCTAAGCAGCGAATCAATTAGCCATTAATATCTGGATAAGCCAGGTGATAACTGATTCATACAGCTGCTTTCAGTCATCTACATTAATTGCCTTTGGTACACTAGATAGCAATATGCAGTTATATTCAGTTGTGGCTATGAATTAGGATGAAGAAATGAAAATTAATGTAACAAACCTTGGCCCAATAAAAGAGGCAACTATTGAGCTAGGTGGTCTAACAGTATTTGTGGGGCCGAACGGCACAGGGAAAAGCTATCTAGCCAAGGTGCTTTATGGCTTGCAACGGCACGAAACAATAACCGCCAGTTATTTCAATAATGCAGAACTCTTTTACCAAGTATTGTTTGGTAAAAACATTACTACTGTCCAAGATGCCTTGACGGATTTACAACAACTCTCACCAACCGATTTACAACAAGCCTTGCCCCGATTAGGCAAATTGTATGCGGAATTGTTTAAAGACAGGCTTAATGAATTCTTTAATGACGACAGTAATCTTTTTTCAAATACCACCGTCACATACTCTGATATTGAGTTATTACCAGAAGAACAGCTACAAGCAATAATAAATACAACCATTGAGCAAGCAAAAACATGGCTTAATCCTCAGCCCGGTTCGACATTACTAACTGCAACCCCAAACACTGTTACTCCGGAATCCCTTTTATGGGTTTTATGTTGGCATTTATTTTGGGGGGCTGGCGGCGGTTTTGCCGATTACTTTCCCGCAGCACGTTCGAATTTCATGCTGACTTATAAAGAAATTTACCGGGCTCGAGCTGATGAACATGTCGGTTTGGAGACCATTTCCGAAAAGTTATTGTTGGCGAGTAAAGGCCTTCATGCGCGAAAAACCGGTAAATTGATTCGGATCGATAAACCCACCGAAGATTTTCTTAGTCGAATTTACGAATTGAATAGCGCTGAAGAAAGTCCGCTGGCTTCGATTGCAAACAAATTACAGGTGCAGTTATATGATGGTGATAGCTTGGTGGTTGAACAACCGGATGGTGCATTGCCGGATTTTCTCTATCGCGTTAAAAATTCGGAAAACAATCTACGCTTACACCTTACCTCGTCAATGGTTACGGAAACCTCGCCGCTGTTGGTCGGTTTCAGATATTGGGTTCAGCCAAATAGCTTGGTCATTATCGACGAACCGGAATCGCACCTGCATCCCGAAGCTCAAAAATGCCTGATAAATGTGTTGGCTGAGGCTGTTAATCAAGGCTTACAACTGATCCTCATCACTCATAGCCCTTACATCCTATCCTGCGTGAATAACCTGATTAAGTTCGATAGCGTAATTAAGCAGTTTCCTAACGACGAAGCAGTAGCACAATTCAAAACCGGCCATCCCGACTTAGTGGCGATTGAAAGACCAGTGCGAGCCTATCATTTCGACCGCGATGGCATCGTCAAAGACATTGTGCTGGCATCCGGCCTCATTGATGAAGCAGAATTTACCGAGCCTTTTGACCGATTAAATGAACTGTATGAAGCCATGCGGGATATTGAATGGGAACATCGAGAATGATTACGACAGTTCGGCAAAAACTGAAAGAGTTGGGCAAGATTAATTGCGAACACAATAGCTTGTCTTTTCAGGAAAAAGGCAAAGGCGTAAAACTCACACCGTCCTCAAATGGAGAAGCCATCAAAATCAGAGTTGATGATCAGTCTAAAAATAACGGTCTACCTGGCTTGATTACCAATAGTGCTCGTTGCGACTGTCTCTATTTCTATCAACAACCCAGCCGACGGCATGTCTTTGTTGTTGAGCTAAAAGGCAATAATTATCCTGCGGCGTTAAAACAGCTTGAAGCAACAATCAAGCATGAAAGCTATCAAACCTTATTGAAAACAGCTAATCCAGAGAAAAAATGGGCTGTTGCCATCGTTTCCAATAAAGCGAATATCAATCGGCCCAGAGTGGAGGAATGGGAAGATGTCCATAACCACAGACTTAAACCCATACGCATATCGGAAGATAAAACGTACGAGTTAACTCAGCTTATCTCTTCAAAGTGAAGCATATCGCCCGTCTATTCCTATTGCCGATCAACAGGAGATGCTTTTGACACATACCATCGACAACAGCATGATCATGAAATGTGTGGCCTACCAAAATGGCGTCAGTATTGGCGATGTGACCATCGACGACATCAGTGAAGTGCTGAAACAAGACAATACTTTTGTGTGGCTGGGTTTACTTGAGGTGAACAAAGAGTTGTTGAGCAAGATCCAAGAGGAATTTGGTTTGCATGAGCTGGCTATTGAGGATGCCTGCGTCGCGCATCAACGTCCGAAGATAGAAGAGTTCGGCGACTCGATATTTATCGTATTGCATACCGCACATCTCACCGAAGAGGATGTCGAATTCGGCGAAACCCATATTTTTATGGGCCCACGCTTTTTGGTAACGGTTAGACATGGCTCTGCCATGTCGCACAGAAAAATCAGAGACCGTTGCGAAGCCATGCCGCAACAATTGGCCAAAGGTCCCGGCTTTGCGTTGTATTCAATCATGGATTTTATTGTCGATAATTATGTGCCGGTCATCGACGGTTTGCAGAAGCGTTTCGATGAACTGGAATCGGCGATCTTTCAATATCAGCCCGGCCGGCAGACCCTGGAAGGTCTTTACGATTTAAAACGCGAATTGCTGCTGTTGGAAGGCGCAATTACCCCGGTCATCGATATTTGCAACGAACTAATGCGCTTTCATGAGGCAGGTATTCCCAAGGATGTGCGGGTGTATTTTCGCGATATTGCCGATCACGTTAAGCGCATCCACCAAGCAATTCACGGCATGCGCGAAATGTTGGTTGCGGCAATGCAGGTGCATCTGACCTTTGAAACAGTGCGCCAAAACGAAGTCGTTAAACGGCTGGCCGGTTGGGGCGCGATCTTGGCGATACCGACCATGGTGTTCAGCTGGTACGGTATGAATTTCCGGCACATGCCGGAACTGGATTGGAAATACAGTTATCCGATCGTAGTTGGCGGCGTCGCAGTGGGCAGTATGCTGCTGTACTGGCGGCTGAGAAAGTCAGGTTGGCTGTAAGCTTAAAATACACAGGCTCTCGTCATGAACAACCAACGCCCCGATCCTGACGAATTGCTAGCTCGCGTCGAACGCGACAATGCCAAAGCCAAGCGCGGACGCCTGAAAATTTTTTTCGGCGCGGCAGCGGGGGTTGGCAAAAGCTATGCAATGCTGCTGGCAGCACGAGAGCGACGCGCAGAAAATCTGGATGTAGTGGTCGGTCTGATTGAAACCCATGGCCGCAAGGAAACTGAGGCGTTGCTGGAGGGGCTGGAAGTGTTGCCGACCCGCAAAATAGATTACAAAGGCACCCTCCTCCATGAATTCGACATCGATGCCGCCCTCAAACGCCGACCATCGATCATTCTGGTCGACGAATTAGCGCACACCAACGCGCCCGGCTGTCGGCACCCGAAACGCTGGCAGGATATTCACGAACTGCTGGATGCCGGGATTGACGTCTACACCGCGCTGAATGTCCAACACCTGGAAAGCCTCAACGACGACATCGGCCAAATTTCCGGGATACGGGTTTGGGAGACGGTGCCCGACACGGTCTATGAAGATGCCAATGAAATAGAACTGGTGGATTTACCGCCCGATGAGCTGTTGATTCGTCTCAAGGAAGGCAAGATCTATCTGCCTCAACAAGCACAACAAGCCATCAATCATTTTTTCCGCAAAGGTAACCTGATTGCGCTGCGGGAACTGGCATTGCGGCAAACGGCCAATCGCGTTGACGCGCAGATGCTGGATTATCGGGAAGACCATGCTATTCGAGATATATGGCAGGTTAACGAACGAATTTTGGTTTGCATTGGCCCCAACTCGCTGGCCGAACGATTGGTGCGGGCCGGTAAACGGCTGGCATCCAGTTTGCGTGCCGAATGGCTTGTTGTTTATGTGGAAACCCCACAGTTGCAACGCTTACCTGCAGAAAAGCGTGATGCGGTGTTACGGGTGTTACGCATGGCGGAACAACTTGGCGCCGAGACAGTGACCCTGAGCGCACCTGACATGAGTAAAGCGCTGGTCGATTTCTCCAAAGAGCGTAATGTCACCAAAATTGTCATGGGTAAACCCAGCCGCCGGGGCTGGCGACGCTGGCTGCTGGGTTCGGTGGTCGATAAAATTATTGGTGAGGCACACAACATCAATGTTTATTTGCTGGGAAGCCCTCAGGGTGAAGGCAAAATTCAAGAAGCATCGCTATTCAATCGCGCCCCGCTGCCGGGACTAAAAAACCGGTTGGGTAAAAGCGGGAAAAATCGTTTTCTTGATTATGTCTGGGTAACAATTGTTATCGGATTTTGTACTTTACTCGCTGAGATAATGGCCGGTAAGTTCGAACTGGCTAACATGGTGATGGTTTACCTATTGGGCGTTATCTTTGTGGCAACCCGCTTTGGGCGAGGCCCTTCGATCATGGCCTCTATTCTTGGTGTGGCTGCACTGGATTTTTTCTTCGTCAGTCCCTACTTGACGTTTTCGGTGGCCGATAGCCAATACCTTGTCACTCTGGGAGCAATGCTGACGGTGGCGATGGTCACCAGCAATCTGATGGCAAATGTTCGCTCTCAGGCAAAAGTAGCTGCTCATCGAGAACGACGTGCGTCAGCGCTTTACACGATGAGTAAGGAGCTCAGTCGCAGTCAAAGTGAAGAAGACATTGTCCGCACTGCGGTGCGGCAAGTGTATTCGGAATTCAGCAGTCGCAATGTTGTCTTGTTTCCGAATAACAACGGCCGTGTCGTTTATCCAAAGCAAAAGAGCATCGCCGAATCCCTGCTCGGCGCCGACCTTAGCATCGCACAATGGGTTTTCGACCATAACGAAATGGCCGGGCAAGGCACTAATACCCTGCCTGGCGCATCGGCGATTTACTTTCCTATTAACAATGAAGACAAAGTGTTAGGTGTTCTGGCCTTGTTGCCGGTTAATCTGCGGAGAGTGTTTTTGCCGGAACAACAGAAATTGCTGGAAACCTTTTTGCGGCAGATTGGCCAAGCGGTGGAGCGAATCCGCTTTGCAGAACAAGCCAAGCTAACCCACATGCAGATTGAAGCGGAACGGCTGCGTAATTCGCTGCTCAGTGCTATCTCCCACGACCTGCGCACGCCGCTGGCGACCATCGTCGGATCGGCAAGCGCGCTGGTGGAAGATGACGGCCATTTGCAGCCACAAGACAAGCTGGACCTGAGTCGCGGCATTGTCGATGAAGCCGAACGCATGTCGAATTTGGTCAACAATATCCTAGATATGGCCCGGCTTGATGCAGGTGTAGTGGAATTGAAAAAAGAGTGGCATCCAGTGGAAGAAATCGTCGGTACGGTACTGACGCGTTTGCAAAAACAACTGGCCGGCAGGCCGATCAAAGTCAAGCTACCGTCGGGCATGCCGATGATGTTTGTCGATGCGGTACTGATTGAACAGGTGCTGATTAATCTGCTGGAAAATGCACTGCGCTATACACCGCCCGGCACCAGCCTGGAAATTACCGCTGAGACTTCCGAACATGCGATTGAAATTGCCGTTGCCGATCATGGTCCAGGCATTCCCTTAGGTAGAGAAGAGCATTTATTCGAAAAATTTTATCAAGCTCGGCATGAAGCGGCACAAAGCGGAGTCGGGTTGGGGCTGGCTATCTGTCGCGCCATCGTTGCAGTTCATGGCGGCCGGATTTATGCGCAGAATCAGCCAAGCGGCGGCGCGGTATTTACCTTTGTGTTACCCGTCGATCAGCCACCGCCGGTCATGGAACCGGAAGAATGATGTATCTATCGCAGATCTCAACCTATGGCCAAAACTGATCCTGTCATCATCGTCATCGAAGACGATCCACCTATTCGCCGCTTTCTGCGCACCGGCCTCAGCACTCACGGTTTTACGGTATTTGAAGCCGATACCGGCAAACAAGGCATCGTTGAAGCCAGTGTCCGCAAACCGGATCTGGTGATACTCGACCTGGGCTTGCCGGATATGGACGGTGTCGATGTCATCAAGGCAATTCGTGCTTGGTCTGAGCTGCCGATCATCATTCTCTCCGCGCGCAGCAGCGAGCAACACAAAATCGATGCGCTGGATGCCGGGGCCGATGATTATCTGACCAAACCGTTCGGTTTCGGCGAACTGTTGGCACGGATTCGCGTGGCGTTGCGGCATTCAATCAAACCTAACGAACAGACACAGGGAGACGTGTTTGTCACCGCCAATCTGAAAGTGGATTTACACAATCGCGTGGTCAGCATTGATGACCAGGAAATCCATCTAACGCCGATTCAGTACCGGTTACTGACTGTGTTAATCAAGCATGCCGGTAAAGTGCTGACCCAACAACAAATCCTTAAGGAAGTCTGGGGGCCCTCTTATCAAGAAAATGCCCACTATCTAAGGATTTACATGAGCCAGCTGCGCCATAAACTGGAAGCAGATCCAACTCAACCGAAGTTTTTACTGACCGAGTCGGGTGTTGGATACCGTTTAAAAGTTTGATAAATAGAGCGACAAAAAGGGCAAGCCCCAATAAATAGTAATCTAAAGTAAATTCTATAATTCAATGGATAGTTCATATCACTATGATTTTTGCATCCGATAATTGGGCGGGGGCTCACCCCATCATTGCACAACGGCTGTTGGATGAAGCCGCAGGTTTTTCCGTACCTTATGGCGCCAGCGAACTGGATCGCGAGGTTGAGAAAAAGTTTAATGACATTTTTGAACGGGAGGTCGCGGTTTTCTTTGTAGGCACAGGAACAGCGGCGAACGCCCTGGCGCTGGCGGCGGTTAATCGACCGGGAGGTGTCGCTTTTTGTCATCGAGAAGCGCATTTGATTGAAGATGAATGCGGAGCACCGGAGTTTTTTACTCACGGCGCCCGTCTTGCGCCGGTTGATGGCGAAAATGGCAAAATCGACCCGCAAAATCTCCAAGCCGAAATTGACCGTTTCCCACCTGGATTTGTTCATTCCGGCCAGCCCATGGCTATCTCCATCACCCAGGCAACTGAAATAGGGACGCTATACCGGCCCGATGAAATCACCGCGATTTCTGCAATTGCTAAAGAAAACGGCTTGCCGTTGCATATGGATGGAGCGCGTTTGGCCAATGCGCTGGTGGCGTTGCAACTTTCACCCGCCGAGATAACCTGGAAATGCGGTATTGATATCGTCTCATTCGGGGCAACAAAGAATGGTTGCTGGTGTGCTGAAGCGCTCGTTTTTATGGATCCCCAGATGGCCACGGATTTACCGTTTATTCGTAAACGTGCAGCCCAGCTATTTTCTAAAACCCGGTTTATCGCCAGCCAATTTGACGCTTACTTGCACGACAATCTCTGGTTGGATCTTGCCCGGCATGCCAATACCATGGGACAGCGCCTGCAAAGCGGCATCATAAACTCCAAAAATGCCCGCTTGGCCTGGCCGGCTGAGGCCAATGAGATTTTCTGTATTGTGGAAAAAGAACGGTCAGAACTGCTCAAGCAAAAAGGAGCCGTTTTTTATACTTGGAATCCACCGCGCTCAAAGCAAGAGCTGCTTGGGGAAAATGAAGTTTTGTTGCGTCTGGTCACCAGTTTTGCAACCGAAGCAGATCAGGTTGATCAATTCATTGAACTTTTGGGTTGAAGTCAGGACAACGTCCGCTTCATCTTGATGGCATTTGAATGGCGTTCTATCTATTTCCCAGGTTCTTTTATGATTAACTGATGTTACACAGTTTAGATTTTAAAATTATTGTGTCGCACGCGACGATATTTTTAATCGGGTTCCCGCACCCGAAGGCGTGATACTTTCTTTTGCACGGCCAAAAGAAAGTATCCAAAGAAAAAGCCGCCCGGACACCGCTTACTTCCTGCGCGCTGCCGTTGTCATCGGGGGTTGCCAAATGGGGCTCCTGCCCCATTGTCAACGCACGGCATCCTTGCCGTGCCCCTACGGGCTATTCCCGATGACAACGGCAGTGCTCAGCGCGGTATACGGGAGTTTTGGTTACGCTACGCGTAACATCAGTAGTTAAGACAAAGAACCAACAGAACCTAGGAAATTAAATTCACCATTGCAACGCTCGTAAGCGCGAAAACTTTTTTCGTTGGTGTTCGTGCATACGTTTCATCACATTAACCAATGCTTCTATCGCATCCAGTATGTAGGGGCCTTTGTTAAGCATGACGCATTCCGCTCGCACGGCCATGGCCGCATCGGTAAATTCAGGGCGTGACCGGGTGCCTTTTTTGGCGATGGATTCGAGTACTTGCGTTGCCCAAATGACGGGAACATGCGCTGCCTCACATAGCCATAATAATTCTTCCTGTATTTCAGCCAATCTGGCACTACCCAGTTCCACCGCTAAATCCCCACGAGCAATCATGATGCCTAAGTGATAGCGCCCGATGGTGCCCAGGATAATATCCGGCAGGTTTTTTACCGCACGATTGGTTTCAATCTTGGCGATGATAGGCATTTCCGCAGCGTTACGTTTTGCCAATTCATCCATCAATAACTCCATATCCTGTTGGCTTTCGACAAATGAAAAACCCACTAAATCGGCATGAGCGCAAGCAAAATCCAAATCGACTAAATCTTTCTGACTTAATGGCGACAATTCAAGATCGGTTTCCGGAAAGTTAATGCCTTTGTCGGGCTTTATACAAACGCCGCTGGATTTTGCATGAGTGATGCGCAACAGCGCACCTTTTTTGGACACAACTTCGACTGTCGCGCCCAGTTTGCCGTCATCGATCCATACTGGTTGCCCCACCTTAAGCTTGTTGATGGCCGATGACAGTGTGCAGCCAATTTGCGCGGGATGTGTTAACTCACCATCGGCATGATGCTCAGCGGGTTTACCAAGAATATGTTCTGCAGTCAGCAGAACCGTATCGCCTTTAAACACCCGAATCTCCAAAGGCTCACCTGGAAATTCGCCCAAGTTAAATTTGCCAACCGTTTTCTGGCGGTCTGACTTATCTGGGGACAACAATTGTATGGCACAACCAGAAGCCAGATAAGCCGTTTGCGGGCAACTCACCAGCCAATCGGACTCAGACAGCGCTTGCTCCACTTGTAAATAACGGGGCCGATTACGCATATCAATAAAGCTCAATGTCATTTTTGGCTGAAGTTGCCGGTGTAATTCTTCGGGTATTAGCACTTTAAACAAAGCATCAGCATTGCCTGCCGCATCAACTTGGCTGGTTAATAGCAAATAGCCTGGGGCGATGATCTTGCCGGTGCGGTCTTTTTGAACTTTGATCCGATGTACTGCGGGCCCTGGGGTAATCGCGCCGGTCCGAATTTTATGTCCGGCTAAATCCATTAAAATTCGACATGGACTAGCCAGTTCTGTTTCGGCACGGCGAATATTGCTGATCATCTTCTGCCAGACAACCGGATCATCGTGGGCGCAATTGATACGGGCGCAGGTCATGCCTTTTTCCAGTAAAGCGCTGACCAGCTCGTAATCCCAGGAGGCTTCAGTCCCCAAAGTGACCATGACATGCGCTTTACTATGATCATGAAAAGAGCCAAATAAAGCGATGGTGTGTTGTTCCAACAGCTGCTGGCCGCGATTAAAGCCACTCTCACTGGGGTTCCTGGCGCTGGGTTGATAGGACTTATTGGTAGCGCGGTTTAATACCTCAATCAGTGCATCAAACGTTGATAACACCGATGATTCTGAACGACCTAACGAGGATAAGCCCGCCTGTGCCAAGCGATCTTGTAAATGGCGCAGATCAAATTGCCGCATCGCCAAATAATGGGCGAGATTGCGTGCGCTTTTTGAAAACAGGCCGGCATGATAGCTGCTCTGATATTTTTGCAGACGTTGATTGGCATGATCTTCAATGGTTTCACGCAATTCGACCAGTTCAACAAGCAACTGCTTCAAAATCGCTTCGTAGGGGTCTTGAATAGACTTTTTGGTTGCAGACATGAGTTCTTTAGTAGTTTGTTATCGCGTTATCAGTCGTGGCTGAATTCCATAGATAGACAATTTACTTGATTTTTAAGACAGCGCCTATGTCCGACCGGCTTTATTATTGTTATGACTCTGAACTGTGAATCACTGACCGCTAATTAAGACTCTCAGCTCATCTTTTGTAACAGCGGCATCAATCTAACGAGTGAATGCCGAATATGAAAAGTGCCCATAAGTATTTATACGAATGGTTTCTTTAATTTTTAGACACGATAATAAACCTCCCGTATTCCTTTCAATCTTGTGAGGAAAGCAAATGCAATCTGGTTTTAGCTCAACAATTCCCCCTGATTCCGTTCCCATTGATCCCGATGAATTTAGAAAAATGGTTGCAGAACTTGCGTACCATAAAGCTGAAAAAAGAGGCTTTATTCCAGGACATGAATTGGAAGATTGGCTTGCGGCCGAATGTGAAGTGAGAAATAACTGCTTTTACTGGTTTCAAGAAGATGATTAATTTTTGTTAATCCGCATTCTTTACAGATCGATAACGTTGCTATCGCTTGGAACCATCAATATGCCAAACCGAACTAAACACTTTGCCATAGCTGGTTTTTTAGCAATATTGCTTGGTCTACTATCCAGCCAAGCAGTAGCTGATAACTTGCAACCTCCGCAGCAAGTCATACAAAGTGTGTCGGTCCAATTGCAGCAAAAGCTAAAGGACAAAGCCTTTACCCAAAATTTTGCGCAAGTAGTGAAGTTTGTTAACGGCGTTATTGCCCAGCATACAGATTTCGACAAAATCGCCCCATTAGTCTTGGGAAAACACTGGAGAGCCGCAACAACTGCCGAGCAGCAGCGGTTTAAAGAGGAATTCCAAACACTGATAGTAAGAACATATTCCAGGGCATTTGTTGAATATAACGACTGGACAATACGTTTTTTGCCTCTTGACAGTTCCACTGAAGCAACCAAAGTCGTTGTAAAAACAGAAGTATTACAACCTCGTCAGCAACCTGTTGAGGTCAATTACCGCATGTTCCTGAGTAAAGGCGAATGGGAGGTCTACGATATTGTGATTGCCGGTGTGAGTCTGGTGACTAATTATCGCTCAACCTTTAACGAGGAAATTCAAACTAAAGGTTCTATAAGCGCCGTTATTGATGCGCTGGCTAAACGTAACATTGAAGCGCTTGCTGCAAAGAGTTCCTAACACAACCCAACCAGCTAATTGAGGCCATTACACCTCAACCACTGTTTTCTGAACATTAAATTTAACAAACACCACGATTCTTAACGCCATGCTGGAGATTAACGTGATTCGATATTGCTTAAATTATTTGTGCGTTATTATTTTAAGCATCAGTTCCGCTTTTGCTGAAAGTGGAGCGCAGCTTGATACCGATCGTGGCACGATGCTTTACGATGATCATTGCATACAATGCCACACTCAGCAGGTACATTGGCAAGAGAACAAGCTTGTTAACGACTGGAAAAGTCTAGTGGCTCAAGTGGATCGTTGGCAGCATGCCTCTGGGCTTGAATGGAGCAAGAATGACATTGAGGAAGTCAGTCGTTATTTAAACGGCAAGTTCTATCATTATCCTTAAGTTAGTCCTCAACTAGATAAGGCAAAAAACCGGTAGTAGATGCATTAAATTCACCCTGACCGGCCTCATCATATCTATCCGCGCCTATCTAAAGCCGCCGGCCTCGTCGTCTCACAAACTCCAACCGCCTAAAAACCCTGCGTTGATAGCACCGCTGAGAGAACATAATTCATGAATACACCCAGATGTTTTCGAGCTGATATTCACCCAGCTATTGAACAAAAGCTCGATGGCTTGTTGGATTTGGCCACCGATTGCAGCTTTTACTGGGCACATGGTGCCGATGAAATATGGAACAAATTGGACGCCGAGCTTTGGACGCAAACCCGCAACCCTTGGCTGGTGCTGCAAGAAATATCACGCGCTCGATTGGAAGAATTAACCAAAGACGACGTTTTCTGTGAAAAACTTCAGGCCATTGTGTCGACGCACAGACAATCTTTATCTGCGCAACGCTGGTTTCAGCAAAAACAAAACCTCAATCTGAAAAAAATTGCTTATTTCAGTATGGAGTTTGGCCTCAGTGAGGCGTTACCCATTTATTCCGGCGGGCTGGGCTTGCTCGCTGGTGATCACTTAAAAGCAGCAAATGATCTGGGCTTACCGTTGGTAGGGGTCGGGCTGCTTTATCAAAACGGCTACTTTCGCCAAACGTTCGATGCCGAAGGCAATCAAATTGCTCTTTATCCTTCCAGCAATACCAGCGATTTGCCGGTCAGCCCGGTGCGTGGCGCGAATGGCGAATGGCTGCGAGTGCATTTACAAACCCCCTCTAAATTATGGGTGCGAGTGTGGCAAGCGAAGATCGGCCGCATCAAGCTCTATCTACTTGATACCAACGACCCGATCAATCATCCGTTAGATCGCTGCATTACCACTCAATTATATGGTGGCGGCTCAGAACAACGTTTATCCCAGGAAATTCTGCTCGGTATCGGTGGCTGGCGAGTTTTGCAAGCCTTAGACATCAATCCTGATATTTGCCATCTTAACGAAGGTCATGCCGCGCTATTAGTGTTGGAACGGGCCAGGGATTTAATGCGCGAAAAAAATATTAATTTCTCTACTGCATTAACGGTAAGCCGCGCCGGTAATCTGTTTACTACCCATACGCCGGTTGAGGCCGGTTTTGATCGCTTCAGTCCTGAGTTGATAATTAATAGCTTAGGCCTGTATGCCAAAGAACTGGATATTGATGTTAATACCTTACTGAGCTTAGGCAGGCCCCCCGACAACAATTCGCAAGCTGCTTTTAACATGGCTTATCTGGCAATACATGGCAGCGCTGCGATCAATGGTGTCAGCCAGTTGCATGGGCGGGTCAGTCGCCATATTTTTACGCCATTGTTCACCAACTGGTCGAAATACGAAATTCCGGTCACGCATGTCACCAACGGCGTTCATGTACCCGCTTGGGATTCTGCAGAAGCCGACGATCTTTGGACTTCGTTATGCGGCAAAGAGCGCTGGTTTTGTGACCCGGAAGTCGTCTCTAAAAAAATTCAGCAAGTGGCAGACCAAGATTTATGGCATTTGCGCGCCAAAAATCGAATCCGGCTGGTGCAATATGTCCGGGATGAATATGCCAGGGAACTCAATGTGCATAGCAATTTATCCGAAAATGAATTGGAAAATCTGGTGCTGCGGCTGT
>Ga0208625_100111_pt1 | contig 19607 bp, 19 predicted proteins | sample LakWasMeta8_HOW4_2_FD_183858 | JGI IMG/M metagenome (GOLD analysis project Ga0208625, IMG submission 183858) | Freshwater sediment methanotrophic microbial communities from Lake Washington under simulated oxygen tension - Sediment Metagenome... | ecosystem: Environmental > Aquatic > Freshwater >... | reverse complement strand
CCTGCCTTGGTGTTATTCTGCGGAATTTTCTTTTATACTTGCCCGATTAACACCTAAAGAGGGCATCATGGAAAAACCATTCATCTTACACATGCTAACCACAGCCAAAAACCTCAGCCCGTTCGACGTCAACATGGCGATGGATGCGGGTTGGGTTTCTGCAATCCCTTATACTAATGTTGAGCCCAGTGAAGTACAGGGTCTGGTGCAGGACGCCATTTTTTCCCGCAGCCAGAAGAATCTGAAAAGAACCGGCATCTTCATCGGCGGTCGTGATACCAAACAGGCGATGGACATGCTGAAAGCGGCCAAACGCTCAATGGTGCCGCCTTTTGAAGTGTCTGTATTCGCCGATCCGAGCGGCGCCTTTACCACTGCCGCAGGCATGGTCGCGGCCGTAGAACGTGAATTAATCACCAAATTCAACACCACGCTTGAAGGCAAAAACATCTTGGCCCTCGGCGGTACCGGACCCGTTGGTCAGGCCGCTGCCGTTATTGCCGCTCAAGCCGGCGCAAACGTCAGGATTATCGGTCGCCAGCTGGAAAAAGCCCAGCATATTGCCGATATGTGCAACAGCGAATTTGGCGACGACAAAATTACTGTTAGCGCAGGCGCTGACGCCGATAAAGCTGAATACATAAAAACGGCCGACGTCGTCTTTGCAACCGGCGCCGCAGGTATAGAATTATTAAGCGCGGAACTGATTGCTTCGGCTCCGCAACTGAAAGTGGCAGCGGATGTCAATGCCGTTCCCCCCGCAGGTATAGCAGGCGTTGATGCCTTCCACAACGGTACCGCGATTGCCGGCTCAAAAAGCGGTGCGGTCGGCATCGGCGCTTTGGCCATCGGCAATGTTAAATACCAGGCGCAAAACCGTTTGTTGAAGAAAATGATCGAGAGCGATAGACCGGTATATCTGCACTTTGAGCATGCTTTTGAAGTGGCCAGAGACTACATCAAGGCAACTGCTTGAATCCATGTCTGACCCTATTCAGTTTAATCTGCACTAACAAAGAGGATACCTAATGGAGAAGCGCAGCATCCTTCACATGCTAGACCCCATGCCCAACAACAGCCCGTTTGACATCAACATGGCGCTGGATGCCGGCTTTGATGTGCTGATGCCTTACAGCAACGTTAAACTGGATAAAGTTCATGGCCTCACTCAAGATGCTATTTTCTCACGCAGTCCTTCCGGCGTTAAACGCACCGGTATTTTTATCGGCGGACGGGATTTAGGGCTGGCGGTCGATATGCTCGATGCAACCAAACAAGCCATGGTGCCGCCTTTTGAAGTATCTGTATTCGCCGATCCCAGCGGCGCCTTTACCACCGCAGCGGCCTTAGTCGCCTGCGTCGAGAAAGCGTTAAAGGAAAAACACGGCAAAGAACTGAAAGACTGTACCGCCATTGTTTTTGGCGGTACCGGGCCTGTCGGTATTGCAACCGGCGTTATCGCATCCCTGGCCGGTGCGGATACCACGCTGGCCGACCATCTATCGATCGATACGGCCCTGGATGTCGCCAAGGAATATAACCGCCGTTTTGGCTGCAATCTCAGGGGAACCTGCGCGAGTTCGGAAGCCGATAAGGCCCGACTGGTCGCCACCACCGATCTAGTATTCTGCACCGCCAAAGCCGGTATTCAGGTGTTGAGCGCAGATGTCTTGGCTGAAGCCACTCGACTCAAAGTGGCGGGAGATGTCAATGCTGTTCCACCACTCGGCATAGCCGGCATCAAACGAAGTGATTCCGGTGCGCCACTGCTTCACGCCGTCAGCGCCGAAGGCGCCGTTGGCGTCGGAGCACTGGCCATCGGCAATGTCAAATATCAACTCCAGCATGAATTATTGGAATCCATGTTGAAAACAGACAAGCCTTTGTATCTTGATTTCAGAGATGCCTTTAATAAGGCCAGAGAAATATTGTAGAGTCAGGCGGGGGTTTGCCGAAATGCATAGCCCCGATCTGCGCGCGGCCTTTTAAATCAAGGTCTGGTCTATATGGCCGAACTTGATGGCCAGGCGCGTTAATTCAACATCATTTTTGATGTGCAGTTTTTCGTAGAGCCGATAGCGATAAGTATTGATGGTTTTGTCACTCAACACCAGCATCTCCGCCATTTCCTTGATCGTTTTTCCCTGCAAAATCAAGGCAACGACCTCGGCTTCGCGCTGAGAAAGCTTTGAAAAAGGTGATTCATTGCTTCCGGGCAAGCCCTGAAATGCCAAATTATTGGCCACCTCCGCGCACAAATAGCGCTTGCCTGTCATCACCTTTCTAATGGCATTTATCATCTCCTCAACCGGAGAACCTTTGGAAATAAAGCCCATGACCCCGAGTTTCAATAATTGATGCGGAACGGGTCCGTCGTTACAAACAGACAAGGCGATAATTTTAACATCCACATTCTGCTGTAATATTCTGCGACAGGCCTCAACGCCGCCGATGCCCGGCATATTGACATCCATTAGCACCACGTCCGGCGCGTGTTTGAAAACCCAATTGACCGCATCTTCACCTGAAGCAGCCACTGCCTCAACAGTGATATCTTCAGACGCATTTAACAGCGCTTCGATACCGCTACGCACCAGTTCATGATCATCGACTAGCAAAACTTTAATCATATTTTTATTTTCGTATTTTTTAAAAACCAGTAAAGTTAATCACTGCCCTCTTTTCCAATTTCGTCCCTAGCGCAATTATAATACATAATTGAGGGTATTCCCCTGTGGCATACTAGGTTTCTTTCATTCCATAATATCGATATGTTCAGCGTATTTACTTCAATCATGGAATACCAAACACTCTCAGCTATAATCAAAACCGGTTTGCAGCCTGTTTAAGCAATTAGGCACTCCATGGGCAATAACAAAATTTGGTTAGAATATATTCTCATGTTCAATAAGAAGTCTCGGGGCCACCGGAAGCTTTGGTCGTGGCAATAAAACTTCTTAACGATGCGCAGTATGACGGCCAATTCCGGGAGCCCGCATTAGATAAATTAAACGTCGATCCTGAGAATCAATAACAGCGACTCGATCAGTTGCAGGTACAATTCCAAGAATCCTCCAAGTTGGCCAGAGCCTTATTTCATGCGATTTAATTACGATTTCTTAAAAAATTTATCTAAAACCGTCAACTACTCCACGGCCATCGGTCTGGTCTTGAGCCTGCTGCTTTGTATTTACATTGTTGTATTCGCAGCAAATGATCCGCTTTCATTTCTCAACCTGCCCAGCTTGCTGATTGTCATTATCGGAACCATAGCCGCCCTCTTTTTAAGTTATCCCTTAAGAGATATTAAACACGGATTGAAGTCGGTCAGACTGATTTTCTTTTACGAAAGTCTGAATCCGCAAAAAGAAGCCGATGAAATTATTGCCGTTTCGAGACTTTGGTTTCAAAAAGACACCCCCGGCATTGAAAATATTATCGACAATATTAATAACCCTTATCTGAAAACCGGCTTTCAACTGGTGGTGGACAATTCTCCCACCGAAGATATTCTGTCTCTACTGAAATGGCGCATTGCCCGCTTGCGCGCCAAAGAAAAAGCCGAAGCCAACATATTTCATAGCCTGGCGGCCTACGCCCCAGCCTTCGGTATGCTGGGCACTTTGATAGGCATGATCAACATGCTGCAAGTCATTGAGCTTAAAGACATTGGCGGCATTAGCTACAATATGGGTATCGCTCTGGTGACCACTTTTTACGGACTCATCCTGGCCAATCTGATCTTCACGCCGATTGCGATCAAACTGGAGCGCCGAACCGAGCAACGCATCATGATCATGAGCATGGTGATGGAAGGCATTACCCTGATAGCGGAACGCCGCAATCCTTCATTCATAAGGGAAACCCTCAAATCGTTCATTGCGCACTATGATAATGAATTAAAAGACTGAGCCGGCCATGAGTAAGAATCCATTCTCAAAACTTCAGTCTTCTCTCGCCTTGGATGAATTGCTGGACCAGTCGTCGGGCGCTTATCATCCTCAAAACTGGCTGCTGACTTATCTTGATGTGTTTGTGCTCACCGTCATGCTGGTCATTACCCTGATCGCTTTGAGTGACTTCAAAACCCAGCAAAGCCCGGCAGCAGCGCAACCCTCTGCTTCCATTCAGCAGGAAAAAGTTCCCGCGGCCGCGATCGCCAAACTCGTCCCCAAAGCGCAAGTACCTGAACCTAAAACCGAATCCGACTCCAAAGATAGCAATAAAGCCCTGCCCTCTGCAGCCCCGGAAATCAGCATCGCTGCCGCAAAAATGCCTGTTCCCGATGCCGCAGTTAAATTGGCTGAGATTGAACCAAAGCAAGCCGAAGCCAAGCCGATACCGCCCATCCAGGATGCAAAACCGGTATCCGAAGTGCTGGCGCAGCAAACGCCCGCCGAAACTAAGCCGGCCGTTTCCACACAGCAGGCCGAAAATGAAAAACGCTTGCAGGAGCAATTAACCAAAACCATTGACGAATTTAACTTGAATGACGCCGTACATATTCATGTGAAGCAAGGCTATGCCCAAGTTGAAATTCAGGACAAGGTGCTGTTTAAATCCTCGCAGGCTGACCTGACGTCCGAAGGTGCGGCCGTATTAAAGCGTCTGACGCCTTTGTTAAAACAGGCCGAGGGCTTGATTTTAATCGAAGGACATACCGATAATTTGCCCATTAAGACCCCGCAATTCCCATCCAACTGGGAACTGGGCTCAGCACGCGCCACTAGCGTCCTGCATTTTCTGACCTCCCAGCAACTCGACAGCAGCCGCATGCGAGCCACAACCTATGCGGACACCCTGCCCATTGCCGACAACTCGACGAGTGCAGGAAGAGAAAAAAACAGACGGGTCAGCATCTTGATCAAGGTCTCAGAGCGAAACGCTGAATAAATCAATTTTCTTCAGTACCGGCCTAACACCGCTCGCTATCTTCTCAGCCGCAATACACTTGTATCCGCGATCTGCTTAGCTTATTTTTTCCAAATACTGCACCATAAACTGTACGCTGCGATTGCCTCTGAATTCATTGATATCGAGCTTATAAGCCGCCCGACAGGACCTTAGGCCCAGCCATTTTTCGGGTTGATCGATATAGAAAGCGATAGCGTCGATCAGCAAATTGCCGCCCGGCCGCCTCAATACTAATTTAAGATGCTTTTGACCGACAATGCGTGCTTGAATCACATCAAACACGCCATCAAAAACAGGCTCCGGAAATTCCTGGCCCCAGGTACCGGCGTTCTGCAATAAATCGGCGAATTCAATGGTCATTTCCAGTTCAGTGAGTTCGCCATCGGAATAGATTTTCTGTTCAAGATCGATAGCGGCCAGCCGTTTGCCGACCATCTCATCGAAGACCAGGGCAAAATGCGGATAATCGTGCATTTTCAGGCTCATACCGGCAGCCATGGCGTGTCCGCCGAACTTGCTCAGCAATTTAGGGTGCGCGGCGGCAATATCACTGAGCACATCGCGAATATGGACGCCGGGAATGGAACGTGCCGAGCCTTTTATTTCATCCTTGCCGGAAGGCGCAAAGGCAATCACGGGGCGATGCAGCCGGTCTTTGATGCGCGAAGCCAAAATGCCGATGACCCCCTGGTGCCAGTTTGCATCAAACAGACAAACGCCTGCGGGCAGATGCTGTTCATCCAGCGCTTTCATTTCAGCCAATAAGACCATGGCCTCATGTTTCATTTGCCCCTCAATCTCCCTACGGTCATTATTGAGCTCGTCCAACTGTTGGGCGATATCCTTGGCCAAGGCCGGATCTTCGGTCAACAGACATTGAATGCCCAGGGACATATCATCCATACGCCCCGCGGCATTCAGTCTGGGCCCTAGAGCAAAACCCAGATCCGATGACATGATGGTTTGCGGATTTCTCCCTGAGACTTCAATCAAGGCATTCAGGCCAGGATGGCTCCGCCCCATGCGGATGCGCAACAAACCCTGATGAACCAGTATCCTGTTGATGTGATCCAGCGCCACAACATCCGCGACCGTACCCAGAGCGACGTAGTCAAGCAACTGAGCCAGATTCGGTTCGGCTTTCTGCTGCTGTTCAAACCAGTTTTGCTCTCTTAAGCGGCTGCGCAAGGCCATCAGCACGTAAAACATCACGCCAACGCCCGCCAACGCACTGCTTGGAAACGGATCATCGGGCAGATTGGGATTGACGATGGCATCGGCTTCAGGCAATGCTTGTCCCGGCAAATGGTGATCGGTGACCAGGACTTTGATACCCAGCGCTTTGGCGGCTTTGACGCCGTCAATGCTGGATATGCCGTTATCCACGGTAACGATGATATCGGGGTTTTGCAGCTTAACCAGTTCGACGATTTCAGGCGTCAATCCATAGCCGTATTCAAAGCGGTTAGGAACGATGAACGACACCGGCGCTGCCCCCAGCAATTGCAGGCCTTTGATGGCGACCGCACAGCTGGTTGCGCCATCGGCATCAAAGTCGGCAACGACGCAGATTCTTTGCTGTGAATGGATAGCGGAAATCAGATGGCTCACCATCGACTCCATGCCGGATAGCAACCAGGGCGACGGCAGCGTGGCCAGCGTTCTGTCCAGCTCCTCCAGGGAAGTGATGCCCCTGGCTAAATAGATGCGCTGCAACAGCGGATGCATGTCCCCGAACTGAGCGCGCTTTTTTACGACGGGCCTGGGAAGGATGGTCTTTTTTATGCCTTGAAAATACATAGAGGCCCAATAAAAAAAGCCGAACCTTGCCGGCCTTGAAGAATCGAAGAAATGTAGCGCATGTCAAGCAGTTAAGTCGTGAAGCAAGAGGTAACCACGGCTGCCACATCGGCTACGAAAGGCACAGATTCGACATTTGTATAAGCTGCGTAACTATGCTGAAATAAAAACCTATCGTTATCAGTAAGTCCGTGATGCCGACAGTGATGACGAGTGTGTATAGCCGCATGCAACATAAGGGGGTATCCCATGAATGAAAAAGGTTATTTGAACGGCCCATTTGAAAACGCCGTCGACACTATTTTAACCCGCATCGATCGCGATGTTGAACGAGGGGAAGACATCGTCATGTTTGGCTTTTGCGTGGTCATGCTGTCTTCCACATTGGCTCCGATAGCGCCGCCCACAGTTGTGTTACCGCTAGTAGCCCTCACCTTTGCTCTGTCATCGAGCCTGGCGCGCATTAATTACCACACGATGGAAAGAAACCTGTTTGCCGCCATGGCAATGATTGACGACCGCGATCAAGCCCTACTTCGTCCAATAGCCACTGTTTTTACTGAAAACCCCATGCACACATTGACGGTATCCTTTAATCCCTGGAAAAACCTCAAACGCACCTTCAACAGTATTGTGGGCGGACTATTGATCAACCCGCTGTGGATGCCCATTTTCTATGTCATGGGCATGCAAATTGTCGAAGAAAAAAACCTGGGGTTGTTAAACAGAGCCATAATCGGCGTTGAGCAAAAACTGAGCAAATCTCGACCGCTTGCCTGAGTGGTTTTATCGTTTATCCTTAGTTTAGTTGGCTGAAAGCGCGATTAAACATTGCGGCTTGAACAAAGCACCGAGTTCCTTTTCCATTTGAATAGTTTTGCCCTATGAAGCCGGAACTCTCCCTCTACTTCGACTTGGCTCGGGCTTTGTCCAGCGTTGCGCGCATCAAGATTCATTCATCTTGAATTAGAGTTGTGTTATCAAAAACGAGGTGCCGAGCTGATATGCTACGCTTCGAGCATGTCAGCGAGCCCCCTCTAGCCGCCCATTACAAGCTATCCAAAATCGCACGTTTAACAGCATCCAGACTGGCATCTATGGTCACTGGTTGGGCATCGGCACATTGCAGCATGGCAATATCGGGGTCTTTGATTCCGTTCCCGGTCAAGGTGCAAACGATGGTACTGCCCTCTGGAATCTTGCCGGTACCGATGTCATGCATGGCGCCGGCCAATGAAGTTGCTGAGGCCGGTTCGCAGAATACGCCTTCGTATTGAGACAGCATTTTTTGCGCAGCCAGAATTTGTTCATCGGAAAATTTATCAAACCAGCCGCCGGATTCTTTTTGAGCAGCCCAGGCGAAATCCCAGGATTGCGGATGGCCGATACGAATGGCAGTCGCGACGGTTTCAGGGTGGTCGACCATTGCGCCCGATACGAATGGTGCAGCGCCTGCAGCCTGGTAACCACACATGACGGGGCGATTGCCGCACACGCGCTCTGTGGCGTATTCCTTGTAGCCTTTCCAGTAGGCAGTGATATTGCCGGCATTTCCGACCGGCAGACAGTGGTAATCGGGCGCAAATCCCAGTTCGTCGACAATTTCGAACGCCGCGGTTTTTTGACCTTCGATTCTGAACGGGTTGATCGAGTTGACGATTGTAACCGGCGCATGATCGGCGACTTCTTTAACCAGGGACATGCCGGCATCAAAGTTTCCGTTAATCTGAATGATTTTTGCATCGTACATCAAGGTTTGCGCCAGCTTGCCCAGTGCGATCTTGCCTTCAGGAATCAAGACAAAGGCCTTGATGCCGGCGCGTGCAGCGTAGGCTGCCGCTGAAGCGGAGGTGTTGCCTGTTGAGGCGCAGATAATAGCCTGACTGCCCGCCTCTACCGCTTTGGTTACGGCCATGGTCATGCCACGGTCTTTAAACGAGCAGGTGGGGTTTAAACCTTCGAATTTCACATAAATGGTGACATCCTTACCGATGAGCCTTGGAATATTCTGCAACTCGATGAGTGGAGTGTTGCCCTCCCCCAGACTGATTATGCGGGTATTTTGACTGACGGGCAGGCGATCTCTATAATTTTCAATCAGACCGGTGTAGCGTTTACGAATAGACATGTTGTTATTTATCCTAAGGTTTCTAGGCGGATTCGGTTGACTTTACCGGTAACCGTGGTTAAGGCTTCAATTTCGCTGATAGCCGCATTCATTTCTTTTTCCAGGGTGATCTGGGTCAGCATGATAATCGGCAAAGATGTTTTATCGGCCCTCGGCTCTTTTTGAATAATCGCTTCAATACTGATTTGATGATTGGCCAGTATTCGGGTGACTTCCGCCAAAACACCGGGTTTGTCCTCGGCATTCAGGCGTAAATAATAGGATGTTTTAAAGCTGTCCGATGATAACACCGGTATGTCAGCCAAGGCATCTGCCTGGAAAGCCAGGTGCGGCACCCGGTTTTCAGGATCGCCGGTCAGCGCCCGCACTACATCAATGACATCAGCCACGACAGAAGATGCCGTGGGTTCGGCGCCGGCGCCGGCACCGTAATAGAGGGTCGGGCCTACGGCATCACCTTTCACCAAGATAGCATTCATCACCCCGTTCACATTGGCAATCAGGCGGCGCTCGGGAATTAAAGTCGGATGAACTCTCAATTCGATGCCTTCGGGCGTTCTGCGGGCAATGCCCAAATGCTTGATTCGATAGCCCAATTCTTCAGCGTACTCGACATCTTCGCGGGTGATCTGAGTAATGCCTTCGGTATAAACCTTGTCAAACTGCAAGGGAATGCCAAAGGCAATCGAAGCCAGAATGGTTAATTTATGTCCGGCATCAATGCCTTCGACATCAAAGGTTGGATCGGCTTCAGCATAACCGAGGGCTTGCGCTTCGGCCAAAACATCAGAAAAATCACGGCCCTTATCACGCATTTCCGTCAGAATGAAATTGCCGGTACCATTAATGATGCCGGCCACCCACTCGATTTGGTTGCCGCTTAAACCCTCGCGTATGGTTTTGATAATGGGAATGCCGCCGGCTACAGCGGCTTCAAACGCGACCATGACGCCTTTGGCGCTGGCTTTGGCAAAAATCTCGTTGCCGTGCAGGGCAATCAGGGATTTATTGGCGGTAACGACGTGCTTGCCGTTTTCTATGGCTTTTAAAACCATCTCTTTCACAGGGCCGGCGCCGCCAATCAATTCCAGAACAATATCAATTTCTGGGTCATTGATGATTTCATAAGGATCAGTCGTTAAGGCGATACCCTGAGTGTCACAAATACGCGGCTTGTTCAAGTCTTTTGCCGAGGCGCGGGTGATAATGATTTCACGACCCGCTCTGCGGGCAATTTCCGCCGCGTTTCGTTTCAACACATTAACCGTACCGCCACCGACAGTACCCAAACCTAAAACACCCACTTTAACCGGTTTCAAATCAAACTCCTGCGCAAAGCATTTTTCTGAGTAAATTAATTGTTATATAACGCCGTCTTTCTTCAGCATATTGCGAATGCCCCGAACTGCCTGACGGGTTCTGTGTTCATTTTCGATCAGTCCGAAACGGACGTGATCATCGCCATGCTGACCGAAGCCTATGCCCGGAGAGACCGCCACCTTGGCGTCCTTTAGCAGTTTCTTGGAAAACTCCAAGGATCCCATGCTTTTGTAAGCTTCCGGTATGGGCGCCCAGACGAACATGGTTGCCTTGGGTTTTGCGACCGGCCAACCGGCAGCTGTTAATCCGTCGCACAGCACATCGCGGCGTTTTCTGTACATTTCGGCAATTTCCACCAGGCAGTCCTGCGGGCCTTCCAAGGCTGTAATGGCGGCAATCTGAATGGGGGTGAAAGTACCGTAATCCAGATAGGATTTGATGCGGGCCAAGGCAGCGACCAGTTCTTTGTTGCCGCACATGAAGCCGACACGCCAGCCGGGCATGTTGTAGCTTTTTGACAGCGAGAAAAACTCGACGGCGATATCTTTTGCGCCTTTAACCTGCAGGATAGAGGGTGCCTTGTAGCCGTCAAAAACGATGTCCGCATAAGCGATATCCTGAACGACCCAGATATTATGCTCCTTGGCGACGGCGATAATCTTTTCAAAAAAATCCAGTTCCACACATTGGCTGGTGGGATTACCTGGAAAGTTTAGAATCAGCATTTTAGGTTTGGGCCAGCAGTCCTCAATGGCTTTATGCAATTCTTCAAAGAAGTCCAAGCCGGGCACCAGAGGCACGTGCCTTAGATCGGCGCCGGCAATCACCACTCCGTATGGATGAATCGGATACGCCGGATTGGGAACCAGCACGACATCGCCGGGGCCCAGTGTTGCCAGGGCGAGATGCGCCAGACCTTCTTTGGAGCCTATGGTGACGATGGCTTCGGTTTCAAAATCCAGATCCACATCAAAACGGGTTTTATACCAGTTACAGATGGCTTTCCTTAATCGCGGAATGCCTTTGGAAACCGAATAGCGATGGGTATCTTCGCGCTGGGTGGCCTCCACCATTTTATCGACGATGTGTTGGGGCGTGGGCTGATCCGGATTGCCCATGCCAAAATCAATAATATCCTCACCCGCCGCTCGCGCTTTGGCTTTCAGTTCGTTGACAATATTAAAAACATAGGGGGGTAAACGACTTATTCTGTGAAATTGTTCCATTAACAGCTCTTAAGAAAGCAAGGGTCAGTGATAATTAAAAAAACGGTCTAAATTACTGTTGTTAATACCATATGTCAAATCAGCGATGCAATTGCAGCGCCCGCTCAACGCGCATGAGGTCTTCCTGGGTATCCACGCCCGCTTCCGGCGTTTTGGCTACGGTTTTCACCAGAATCGCTTCGCCATGCCACAATATTCGCAGTTGCTCCAGGGATTCAACCGACTCAAGCGCCGAGGCTTCCCATCGGCAGTACCGGTTTAGGAAGTCCACCGTGTACGCGTACATGCCGATATGGCGCAGATATGGCATTTTTCCTGAAGGCGTGCCGCCGGTCTGAGTAAAGCGATCTCGCTCCCAGGGAATGGGTGCGCGGCTAAAATAAAGCGCATAACCATTCTTATTTAAAACAACTTTAACCGCATTGGGATTGAACACTTCTTCCGGATCGATGATGGCGGCTGCCAGGGTTGCAATGCCCGCCTGGGTTTGGCCGGCCAATGCTGCTGCAACATCGCGAATGTAGGCCGGCGGAATCAGGGGCTCATCGCCTTGCAGGTTCACGATGATGTCATGATTCTGCCAGCCGCACAGCCTGGCAACCTCGGCAATCCGTTCCGTGCCGCTTTGATGATCCGGACGAGTCATGACTGCCTTGATACCTAGCGAGGTGACAGTTTGGTAAATGCGTTCATCATCCGTGGCGACGACAATTTCTTCGGCATCGGCTTCCTGCGCGCGCTCGCATACATGTGCGATCATGGGTTTGCCGACAAGATCGAGCAACGGTTTGCCCGGCAGTCGGGTAGATCCGTAACGTGCCGGGATAACGACTTTAAAGCGCAGGCTCATTAGGATAGCGCGTCGATTTCATCGTTACTGAGTTCACGCGCCTCATCTTCCAGCATCACGGGTATATCGTCGCGAATGGGAAAAGCAATATGATCGGCCTTGCAGATTAATTCCTGCCGGGTTTTGTCGTAAATTAACGGGCTTTTGCATAAAGGGCAGGCGAGAATATCGAGTAATTTTTTATCCATTGTTCTTTTCTCCTAATAAGTTTAATAATTGTTCAGAAAAACCGGGCGAAAGCTCCGCTGTTACCGGAACAGCCCAGTGCTGCTGGCCTGCAAAAGCGGTGCATTTTACCGCATCCTTCTCGGTCATTAATACAGGCGCGTCATCGTTAAACACAATGTCGCCTGGCTGAAACGGATAATGATCGGGGAAACTATGGGTTTTGCAGGACAAGCCGGCCTGTGCAAGCAGGTTAAAAAAACGTTCGGGGTTACCGATGCCGGCAAGCGCATGGCACTCCACATCTCTGAATTCCGGCAAGGGCTTATGTTGCCCGTTGACCAGATTGACCGCCTGATCACCGACGAGCTGCATGGCGATTTCCTTGTCCTCATAGGGAGTACCGTTCACGACTTTGAAATCGACGCTTTCCAGCCTTTTGATGGGTTCCCGCAAGGGACCGGCCGGTAAACAATAGCCGTTGCCAAAGCGTCTTTCCCCGTCGATGACGGCAATCTCGATGTCTCTTGCCAAAGCATAATGCTGCAAGCCATCGTCAGATAAAATAACATTGCAATCGGACCGTTCAAGCAGCAACCTTGCCGCATCAACACGCATGGGGCCCACCGCCATAGGGCAAGACGTTTGCCTTGCTATCAGCAGGGCCTCATCACCGACAACGGCGGCGTCGCTATCGCTATCAACCCACTGCGGCCATGACTCGGCCCGCCCGCCATAACCCCGACTGATTATGCCGGGCCTGTATCCCGCTTCTTTGAGCAAACGGGCCAACCAGATAATCAAAGGCGTTTTGCCGGTGCCGCCGACAGTAATATTACCGACCACGATAACCGGAACTGGCAGTTTGTGAGTTTTCAACAGGCCGATTCGGTACAGAAACCTGCGAAATCTGACCGCATCGCTGAATAAAAAACCCAGCGGCATCAGCCAAGCGCCGATAAACGGGTCTTTATACCAGATGTCTTCTGCCCATCGGGCCAGTGTTTTTTTCATTTTCCGCTTGCAGCATGTTGCGTTGCGAAGGTGATATGGGTGAACCCCACCTGCCCTGCAATATCGAGCGCCGTAATGACCGACTGATGGGGCGTCTTGCCATCGGCATTGATAATAAAAGGCAGACTGGCAGAATGCGCGGCCAGTTTTTGCAATTCCTGTTTAAGTCCGTCCGCACTCTGATTGACCAATTGATGCGGTAGGTCGTCTTCGCCCTTCAGATAATAAATACCTTCGGCATCAATGATCAAAGTCACCATTCTTTGACGTTCTTCAGCTTCTGTGCCGCTGGCTTCAGGAAGCTTGATGTTGACTTCCGTCTGCCGATTAAAGGTGGTGGAGATCATGAAAAACAGCAGCAGCAAAAATACCACATCGATCATGGGCGCCATGGATATTTCCGGCGCATCCTTGCGTTTACGTTGAAAATTCATCAGGACTCCTCGCGGTTTCCGTGCAATATCTCAACCAGCTTTAAGGCTTCTTCTTCCATATTGACGACATATTCATCGACCAGTCGCTCAAAATAACGATGAAAAGCCAAACTCGGGATCGCAACAATCAAGCCCGCGGCCGTCGTGATCAAGGCTACAGAAATACCGCCCGCCAAAACACCGGGATTGCCGACACCGTAAGTCACAATGGCGGAAAATACCTGAATCATCCCCAAAACCGTGCCCAGCAGACCCAGCAATGGTGCAATGGAAGCAATAGTGCCCAGAGTATTGAGAAAACGATCCAGATCATGCACGACCTGACGTCCGGCTTCTTCAATACATTCTTTCATGACTTCCCGGCCATGTTTTCTGTTAGCAAGTCCTGCCGACAGCACGCATCCCAAAGGCGAACTGGTTTTCAAGCGCCGCAGCGTCACGTCATCCAGCTTGCTTTCGCGGGATAATTTCCAGACCTGTGCGACCAGTTCCGGCGGCAGAATCTTCTTTTTTTGTAACGACCAGAAACGTTCAGCAATAATCGCCATAGCGGCAATTGAGCACAAAATGATTGGCAGCATCATCCAGCCGCCGCTTTTTATTATCTCAAACACATGATTTCCCAAAAATTCAGTAACTCTGAGTAGCGCAAGTAAAACTCGCACGCCGTATCGATGCTATTTTATCCTAATGCGCTTCGTGTTGACTATTTTCACGTCCTACCCAGAGATAGGCGATGATAAAAGCGATGATACAAACCAACGACGCCATGGAGTAAACGAACTCCGAGCCCATTGACTCCCAGTAATAACCGCTGTAAAGACTACCCAACATTCCGCCCAAACCGAAACTGAGACTGCTGTACAAGGCCTGCCCTTTGCCCTGATGCTGCCGACCGAAATAAAGATGGACCAGATGTATGGCGGCCACATGGGCACCACCGAAGGTGGCCGCATGCAACAACTGGGCAAAGAATAACAGCCACACATAGTCGGCGCACCGTGCTATCAGCAGCCAGCGCAAGGCGGCCAACAAAATACTGAGCAATAAAATTTGTCTTAACGAAAATCGCTTCAACAAACGCTGCATATAAATAAATAAAACAATTTCAGCCAAAACACCCAAAGACCAAAGCAAACCGGTCATGGTCGCCGAATACTGATATTGCTTAAGATAGATCGAATAAAAAATATAATAAGGCCCATGAGCCATCTGCAAGAGCATATACACCAGCAAAAACGCCAACACTTCGGGCTTCTTCAGGATTTTCATGATGCCGACCGGCTCCAGTCCATGACTGCCGGCATGCGCATCGGGCGTCAGCAAGGCGACGCCCCAGATGAGTGACAATAATGCGGCAATCACAACTGGCAACAAGACGATCGGATGACTGTCCAGCAACCGGCCTATGCCCAGTACGGTCACAATAAAACCGATGGAACCCCACAATCTGATCTGACTGTAACGATGCGAATCGCTTTTTAAATGGAACAGCGTCGCCGCTTCAAACTGCGGCAAGGCGGCATTCCAGAAAAAACTGAACGCTACGGTGGTCCAGGCAAACCAGAAATAATTTTGTGCAAACAAAAAACCGGTGAAGAGCAGTGCGGCAAAAAATGAGGCAATACGGATGATGCGCAGGCTTTTCCCGGTGTGGTCTGCCAGCCAGCCCCACAGATTAGGCGCAATGATCTTGGTGCCCACCAGCAGCGCAGAAAGTTCGCCAATTTCAACCGGATTAAAGCCTCTATCACGCAGATAAAGACTCCAGTAAGGCAGCATCGCGCCTAATGCGGCAAAATAAAAAAAATAAAAACCGGACAGTCGCCAGTAAGGGACAGGCATCTATGTAACCTTTCTGTGAAGCTTGAGGTGATCCTTTGCAGCTTTTTATGAAGCCGATAATCCTAGACAGAAATCACTACTGAGTACAAAGTGCGTTTTCTCTTCGGTTCGAAGCGGATTGCGCTCCGATATTTGTGACATTCGAGCGTTGAAACCACATGGCTTAAGCATCTAAAAACCGTGCTTGCTTAGCACGTAAAAAAAGGCAGCAATGAGTAGCTGAAGAAAAACCAGCCCCCAAAAATAAAGCCCGAAAATGATCATTTTTACCGGTGTCTGCTGCTCTTCCTTGTGGCGCCTGGTAAGAAAAATGCCAACCAATGCCGAAACAATGACGATCACGACACCGATGATGGCAAAATCCATGCTAATCCCTGACCGGCGCCGGCGCCAAGACTTCCCTTGAGCCATTCGATTCAGCAGCGCTGACCACGCCCGCGGCTTCCATATCCTCGATCATTCTGGCGGCACGGTTGTAGCCGACTTTAAAACGCCTCTGTACACTGGATATGGAGGCCTTACGCGATTCGGTCACAAACTCAACAGCTTGATCATAGAGCGCATCGGTTTCGGCATCCTCGCCAAAGGATGAACCTAAACCATCGCTGGACTCCGAAGATTCCCGGGTAATCTCTTCCAGATAATTGGCCGGAGCAGTCTGCTTCAGAAACTCGACCACTCGATGTACCTCATGGTCGTCGACAAAAGCACCATGAGCACGAATCGGAATACTGGTGCCGGAGGGCAAAAACAGCATATCGCCGTTGCCTAATAGGGTTTCTGCGCCGCCCTGATCGAGAATGGTGCGCGAATCGATGCGCGATGACACCTGAAAAGAAATCCGTGTCGGTACGTTCGCCTTGATCAGACCGGTCAGAACATCAACCGATGGCCGCTGGGTCGCCAGAATCAAATGAATGCCGGCTGCCCGGGCTTTTTGTGCGAGCCGAGCAATCAGTTCTTCAACTTTTTTACCGACGATCATCATCATGTCGGCCAGTTCGTCAATGACGATGACGATGCTGGGCAGCGTGGTCAGTATCGGAAACTCTTCGCCCTCTTCCAGCGGATTGACCAGTTGGAACATAGGGTCACGAATGGTCTCGCCGTTGACTTCCGCGTCCTCAATCATCTGGTTGAAGCCGGCCAGATTTCTGACGCCCATTTTGGACATCAATTTATAACGCCTTTCCATTTCGGCAACGGCCCAGCGCAGTGCATTGCTGGCTTCCTTCATGTCGGTAACGACAGGTGTCAATAAATGCGGAATGCCTTCATAAACCGACAACTCCAGCATTTTAGGGTCGATCATGATCATCCTGACCTGTTCCGGTGTGGCCCGGTATAGCAAGCTCAGAATCATGGTATTGATGGCGACCGATTTTCCTGAACCCGTGGTGCCTGCAACCAGTGCATGCGGCATTTTGCCCAGGTCGGCAACGACCGGCGCGCCGGAAATATCCTTACCCATGGCCAGCGTTAACACCGACTTGGATTTTTCAAAATTACGCGATGCCAGCAGTTCACGCAAGGTGACCATTTCCCGTTCCCGATTCGGAATTTCCAGGCCTATGACCGATTTACCAGGGATCACTTCGACAATGCGTACGCTGGTAACGGACAAGGCTCTGGCTAAATCCTTTGACAGACTGCTGATACGACTGACTTTAACGCCGGCAGCCGGCTGCAATTCAAAACGCGTGATAACCGGCCCAGGAAGCACACCGACCACTTCGACGATAACGTTAAAATCCTGAAGTATGCTTTCCACCAATCGAGACATTTCTTCCAGATCGGCTTGAGAGTAACCCTTCACACGAGTATCCCTTTCATCCAGCAAAGTTAAAGCAGGCAGGACGCCCTGGCTAGGGTCGAAATTGACTCGGGGCTGCTTTTCTTTTTTATTCCGGGTAATATTTTCAACCTGTGCAATGACCGCAGGGGGAATTTCCAGCGTCGGCAGTATTTTGGGTTTGGCCTTAGGCTTGATTTCCGATTTTTCAGGTGTCGTTGCAGGCGTTTTTTCGGTTTTCTCCGGACGCCCCTGCCAAAAATTGATCGCACTCGTGCCTACGACGCGACAGATAAAAACAGTATATTTTCCTATCAGATCAAGTAAGTTCAGCCAGGACAAACCGGTAAACAAAGTAACGCCAGCCAACAACAGGACCAAGGAAAATAATGTCGCCCCCGAATTTCCGAATATGAACAACAAGGCATCGCCGGTGACCTCCCCTAGAATGCCGCCCGTGCTGCCCGGCAATTCAACCCAAACTCTCAAGAGATGCAGATAAGATAAAGAGGCACCCGAAATAATAGTGGCTATAAGACCAGACCAGCGCAGTACGGCAACCAGCTTTCCTTCGCTCAATTGGCGCTTGCTGAAAACCAGATAACCTTGCCAGAAGATCATCAGTGGGAACAGATAGGCAATCAAACCGAATATACTAAGCACAAAATCAGCCAGCCAGGCTCCCGCCACCCCACAGGCGTTAGTGATGGTCTGTGTCGAACCGCTATGCGACCAGCCGGCGTCTTCGTTGCTGAATGTAATCAGTGAAATTAAAAAAAATAGTGCGCAGGCGGAAAATCCCAGTAAAGCAACTTCACGCAAACCCCGAAAAGTCTTTTCTTCCATCACAGCAGCCATGTAAAAACCATTGCATAATTTACCAATAAAACATCATTATAGATGATTAACCAGATATTTTACATGAGTACCTGCAGTTAAAATTCCTGAGCTCATTCAAGCAACAGATAAAAACAGAAAAAGTTTACGAAACACTATTTCAACTGCATAATTTCTTATTTTCTATCCCGCCCTTTTGGAGAGTTTTTGATGAGTGACGTCAAACATTGCCGCCTTTTGATTCTTGGTTCCGGTCCTGCCGGCTACACCGCCGCGGTTTATGCTGCACGCGCCAACTTAAATCCTGTCATGATTACGGGCTTGCAGCAAGGCGGGCAGCTCACCACTACCACCGAAGTGGATAACTGGCCAGGCGATGTAGAAGGCTTGCAAGGCCCCGATCTGATGGAAAGAATGCGCCTGCATGCGGAACGCTTCAATACTGAAATCATTTTTGACCACATCCATACCGCCGACTTATCGGTTCGCCCCTTCACTTTGACCGGCGATTCCGGCACTTATACCTGTGACGCCCTCATAATCGCCACCGGAGCATCCGCCCGCTATCTAGGCATCGAATCTGAAGAAGCCTTCAAGGGCAAAGGCGTGTCCGCCTGTGCCACCTGCGACGGTTTTTTCTACAAAAACAAACCGGTAGCCGTTATTGGCGGCGGCAATACCGCGGTTGAAGAAGCGCTTTATTTGTCCAATATCGCATCCAAGGTCACTGTCGTTCACCGCCGAGACAAATTCCGTTCCGAGAAAATTCTCTCCGACAAGTTGATTGAAAAATCAAAAACCGGCAATGTGGTTATCGAATGGAATCATACGCTGGATGAGGTGTTGGGCGACAATATGGGGGTAACCGGTCTTAGAATCAAAAATACGCAAGACGATTCGACCAAGGAACTCGATGTCCATGGCGTGTTTATCGCCATAGGACATACACCCAACACAGCCATTTTTAACGGTCAGCTTGACATGGATCACGGCTATATCAAGGTAAAAAGCGGTATTCACGGCAATGCCACAGCAACCAGCGTAGAAGGCGTCTTTGCCGCCGGCGATGTCATGGATTCCGTCTATAAACAAGCCATTACTTCGGCAGGCGCCGGTTGCATGGCCGCATTGGATGCAGAAAAGTATCTCGATGAACTAGTAGGTTCATAAAACCAAATCCTTAAAGTCTCAAGGCACAGAAGCAAAATCCTTATTCAGTAGCAATTGAAAACACTGGTCAAAGAACATAGAAACCACAAAGTTCTCCTGGCTTAATATCAGC
>Ga0208625_100110_pt1 | contig 19615 bp, 19 predicted proteins | sample LakWasMeta8_HOW4_2_FD_183858 | JGI IMG/M metagenome (GOLD analysis project Ga0208625, IMG submission 183858) | Freshwater sediment methanotrophic microbial communities from Lake Washington under simulated oxygen tension - Sediment Metagenome... | ecosystem: Environmental > Aquatic > Freshwater >... | reverse complement strand
GGGATCAGCTTCGTTTTTCATGGTGCTCTCCTTTTTGTTTGGCAGCAAAGTGTGCCTCGCCTGAGCGGCGAGTTTTTCAGTCAGAATCAGGATAATCTCGGTTTGCACAAGGCTGGAGCCAGGTCTTACAATCAAGCGTCTTTGGCTAAACCTCATTGCCAGTGACTGCTTTGGAGTAGGAAAAACTGACGGGTTTATATAATCTTGGACAGCAGCGTTAAGCAAGAATATGCAAAGAATCGACTATTGTCCGAAAAATTTGGATTTTTCGGACAGTTGTTTGCCTCCATAAAATCAAATACTTGCATGTCCGGTAAATCTGTCCGAAAATGACCGCATGAAAATAGGCTATGCTCGTGTTTCGACCGACGATCAAAATCCCGATTTGCAACTCGACGCTCTGAAAAGGGCAGGGTGCCAAAAAATCTATGTCGATAAAGCCAGTGGCGCAAAGCGGCAACGTCCTGAATTGAACAAATGCCTCGCCGCACTCGATGCCGATGATATCTTGATTGTGTGGAAGCTCGACCGGCTCGGGCGGTCGCTGCATGATCTCATCGCCTTCCTTGACGATCTGAAAGAACGCAAGATTCAATTTCAATCGCTGACCGAATCCATCGACACCAAAACCCCGACCGGTCGGGCGATGTGGCAAATGATCGGAATACTGGCAGAACTGGAACGCTCTTTAATTCAGGAGCGCACTAAGGCGGGGAGGGCAGCAGCGCAAGCGCGGGGGGTAAAAATGGGGCGGAAACCAAAATTGACACCGCAACAAATCAAACACGCCCGCAAGCTGATAGAAGAAGGAGAAAGCCCTGCGCATGTGGCGAAGCTACTCAACGTGGCAAGGTCAACGCTTTATCTAAGCTTGCAAGAATAAAACGACATATGTCGGGAGGAAGAGGAGTGATTAAGGAAGCCGAGCCATGCTGACACCGATTGCTTATCTCGAAGCGCGAGATCCTGCCCGCAATATTCACCGCGCCTATTCTCTAGCTTATGGTCAGGACCTCTTTGGTAACTGGATCGTGGAAACGATTTACGGGCGCATTGGAGCCAAAGGGCGGACTATCGTGACTGTCGTCGACAATGAAGACGAAGCAATCAAACACGTGCAAAAAGCGCTCAAACGCCGACAGTCCGCCCCGAAACGAATCGGTACCGAATATAAAGCCCGTACTCTCTTAAATTTGGATCAATAGCAGACCTTTGGGGGCTGCAGCATGATAAAAACAAAATCTCACTTTGATATTTCTGACAACCAAATAGCTTCGTGCTCTAATGCCAAGCCACTCCTAGATAACCCTAAGCAAAGTTCTTGAACTGCATCAGCCATTTTTGCCGCCTGCAGTCTGGGCAATGCCGCATGGAAATCACTCAGAGTATTTTGCCATACAAAATTATTACCGTACGTCTGCAAAAGATTTTTCCAACCCGGAATGAGCCAAAATGTACAAGGACAACAGGCTGTTTCTAACAATTTTGCATAATTGAGTAATCCGACACCATCATAGTCGGGGAAAAAAATTAAGTGCGGAGTCCGTGGACATTCTGCTAACCAATTGAGCAATTGACCGTGGATCTGGCCCCCATAATAGGTAATCGTGCCATTAGCCTCTTGGGGTAGCCAGTCCAGCCGATCAAACAGAGCCTGATTTTCCACTAACCACAATGGCTGTTCCGTATACCAAGCGTCATCGGCTTGAATGGCAAGGACTCCAGCACCAGAAATAGAGCTCATGCAAGAAAGATCAAAAATTCGGCCATCTTCATGGTGCCATGTCACATTTGGACCGATAGGTTTGATCAACAAATAATAGTGGTCATGACTATGGTCTTTTCCCTTGCTGTTCCGGGTCTGGGCGATATTGGCGGCCCGTTTCGGAAGTGAATCCAGAAGATCATCTGCGCCATGAGGCCGTAACGTTTTCAGGTGCTCCTGGATCAATTGAGCATTGACAACCTGATAAACCAATCCTTTACCCTGCGGCTTGATCCGGACGGCGCCGGTTTTTCGCGCCAATTCGTTCAATGCATCGCGCTGTGATGAAGTAAATAAACTTGCCGGCACATCGGATCCACTACCCACCAACTTTTCTAAGGCGGCGATCAGTGCTCGGCTCACGCTTCAATTTCCTCTGCTTCAAGAGGCTCAATGATCTGCCACATTTGCCGGCTGATTTGATTATGCCCTTTAATATTGGAGATTGGGACCAGATAACGTGCAGTCACCAAGGGCGTTGGGGAGGCAAAAATCAATGCAAATTTAAAATCATGAGCGGTATCGATTAAATTTCGCTGATTACGCTGATCCAGTGCAGATGCCTCGTCCAGATAGCAGACGGCCTGGACGTTGCTGCGCTTGTCCAGCATCAGGTGCAGCAAGGCTAAGCCAGTCACTAATTTGGCCATCAATACCGTGCCATTAGAGGCCGCACTGTCTAAATCGGTAAAAGATTCTTCTCGGCGCCCGGCTTTGCCGACGATAAATTCCAATCGGAAAAAATGCTCGACGCGCAGACAGTCTCTTGCCTCGCCTTCCTCGATCAATAATTTTTTAGCACGATTGATTTTTTCATCATCCAGCACGCTGCCATGATTAAACAGATCGAAGGTTTCACCACTATTGGCTTTTTCGGCGGTGCTGATTAAAAGTTCGACTGCCTCAACCAGTTGGGTTTCGTCAACTGGTGCAATCTTGAATACCGATAAATCTGACAATTGCCGACGGCTGATCAGGCGGTTTAATTCATTCATTTTGCTCTTGAACGTAACCAGGCCGTCCCGTAGTTCTCGAAGGCAAGCCGTGACATTCACCACGGCGTCCCGCGTTTTACGGTCAATCGCCTCGGCCTCAAGCGGTAAATGCGCGGCAAACTCGATGATGCGTTCAATTTCCGTTTCGCTGCCCTGAATAAATTGGAACTTGGTCAGGCCGCCTGCATGCACCTCAGCCAAACGCGATTCAATCCGTTCATCCAGTTGCAGCAAAATCCTGCAGTCACGCTGGTAGGTCTCCAAGATGGCATCGAGTTGCGTCAATGCGATATCGATACTACCTAGCCAAATTTGATGTGGAAAGTCAGCTAGACAATTAAATATCGGGGCATCATCGCCTCGGTTTTCACGTCGAATACAGATGCTTTGATGCTGCTTTTTCAGTTCCGTCAGTTGACCTTGCAAGGCTCGCTGCAACTCGCGTATTCGTTTGGCTTCATCTGCGGACCCATCCAATTGCATTTTTAATAATGCCAGTTTTTCCTCAATGGCTGTTTTTTCGCTCAGGCGTTCCGCTTGATTGGCATTAAGGATTTGCAGTTCGTCGAACCGTTCCAGTTCCTTTTGGATTTGCCGGACAATTGCTTCCAATTTCTGCTTTTCCTGATTCGCGGCATCTAAGGCCTGTGCCGCTTCCAGTTGACGATTTAAACCGTCAATCAGTTGTTCCAGCTCTGCAAGCCGCTGTTGGATTTGTGCCGGTGTACGCTGATCGTACTGCGCGGATAATGATTCAAGAGAAATCTTTAATCCAGGCAGGGCGATAACTCCGGAAGGTTGATTCAACACATCTTGCAACCAGGATTGCAACTTTTCAGGCGAACTTTCAAACGCCTGTGGGCCCAGCGTCATCACTTGACTATTGAATAAGCGATTCAAACCATCAACATGAATTTCAGGCAGAACCTGTTTTAAATGTAAATGCAGGTTATCGGCGATCGTTGCCAATTCGCGTTGAAGCTGCGTTTGTTCTTTTGTCGAAACCTTGAGATCGCTGAGGATTGCCTGACTGCCGCGAGTACTTGCCTGCTGCACCAACACGATCTGTTCGTTTAGACGTCGTTCGGCGTTTTGGAGGCTATCGACCAGATCGCTGCGTTCCCTTACCAGCGTAAATTCGACAGCAAGCTCCTTGTGTTTGCGATCAATATCAATCAATTTATCCAACTGCTGCTGGGTTCGAAAGCGCTCTTCGGTTAATTCCCTGTCTTGCAGTTGAAGCCTCGATTCATCTTGTTCTAGCTGGGCGATACGGTCATCCAATGCGTCAGTTCCCTGCTTGTAAAAGTTTTCCCATTCGACCAGTTTGGTATCAATCAGGGGGCGAAAATGTAAGAGCTTACCGCGAAGTTGAAGGCGTTCAGATTGGAGGCGTTCCAGTGTCTGTATGACGTTTTTCTGTTTGAACGTTGCATCATACTGAGTTCGATCGGCATTCACTTCGGCAAAAGCTTTGTCCCATTCCGCCTTGAAATCGATATTGGAATCGGGCAGATCTCGGCGAAATATGGCTAATAAATAATCCTTTACCTCTCCTGATCGTAGTTTGTCCAGGCGCAAAGTTCGGGTCAGCACCCGTTGAAAAACATCCGCTTGGCTGCCATGCTCCAATTTGAATACGGTAAAATCGGGTTCATGCTCCTGGCGTTTTTTTCGGCTTCCGTAGAGCGCATCCGCAAATTCGCTCGCAGAATAGCTAAAAACAAGTTTCCCGCGCTTTGCCATGTGCTCTTTGAATTGAGGTTGCTGAACTTGTGAGCCATCGTCCTGACGAAGCTCCTCTACATCTAGCGTGCCCTTGTAGGCGAAATATTCATAATCGTGACTGACGCCTTTGCCTACGCAACCCAATACAACCGTTCCCGTCGTTGGCAGGGCCACTTCCAACAAAATATAAGCGCTATTATGCGGAAAATAAAAACGACGGCTGATCTCGACATCGTGAGCCCCAAAATCCATACGCCTTTTGTCGATGATCAACAAGAATTGCAGGGCATTGATGAGGCTGGTTTTGCCGGTATTATTGGGCGCGATCAAGGACACAGCGGCATCCAGAGGCAATTCCGCGCGTCGATAACCGGCGCTGTTAAGCAGAACCAAACGCTGAAATCCATACTGGATCATGCTAGAACCTCCAAATCCTGATCGCCATCTGTGGTTTCATGCTTATTTTGTCGAGCCAGTTCTTCAAAACGATCAAGATAACGGTAGACCGCAGAGAGCAGTTTCCAGCCATTCCCTTCAGGCATCGCGAAACCATAGTTACTCGCCGATTTTAATAACTGATGGAGGGCGTCCTCCTCGGCTAAATTCTCCGCTTCGAGCAGCAGCCGATTCTTTTCCCGTATCGCCGATAAAAGCTTGTCGTCAATCAACCAGTCGGTGAATCGCCCTAAATGCTGTCCAGCATCGGCCTGAAATTCGAATATCAGCATGAATAGCAAGGCCAGTTGACGCGTGGTTTTGGAGACATTGCTGCTGGCTTCATCGTAATGAAACCAGGCAAAACCGCGGCCATCAATCCTGAGAGCGTAGCCAAGGGTACCGAACAGGGTTTCGTAAGAGGCTTGTTCTTTCTCCAATTCGGCCCAAAGCGTATGATCGACCAAACGGTTCAAATGTTTACCGCTGGTAAGAAATCCGAAAATATCGCTGAGGTGCGGCAACTTGTGGAGATACAGAGGCGAAACGTTATTCATGATTCATCCGAAGCCATTTCGATCGCGTGGGGATAATAATGAGTAACCCGCACCGTATTGAGATTCTGTTGTTGGGGGGCATCCGCTTGCGTAATCAGCCAATCATTTCGATTGATGAGTTCGTGGTAAATGCGGAGGAGATTGGCATCGTTGCATTGCGGAAATTCGTGATGTAACCAATGGAGTAAATTATGAACCGGAATGTCTCTTTGCAGGCGTTTCAGCAAGTCGGCTTCATCGATCAGTTCCATGAGGAGACTTTCATCCACGGCGACATCCTCGGGAAAATCCACAGTCGCCGGTTTATAGTTCATCCCCTCGCTCATAATCGTCAGAACTTCGTTACCTACCGTAACGCGTCGTGGCATTTCCCGGCGCCATAAAGGTAAGTCACTGCTACGTAATGTCCAGTTTAGGCCGCGCTTACGGATCCTGCCGAGAAGTTGACTGATGGCAGAGGACAATTCGTTGTGCTGACGAATTTCCTCGCGCAGCGGCAACAGGGTGGCACTGCAATGTTTCAGTACATCGCGTCCAAGACGGCGAAGCTCCTTGGCTTGAAACGCCACCTGCCGCATGGCGAGACGTTGGCTGTAGAGCGATCCCTGTATCGTCAGCGTTTCCACGACATGATCCAGCGTATGTTCAGCCGCCTCCAGATGCCGGTAAAAGGTGCCCGTGGGGCCACTGTCCATCATTTCAGTCATCGGAGCCACATAGTTGTCATAAGCTTCCAAAACCTCACGATAACGCTGAGCGATAGGCAGATTGGCATCCGCTGACTTAGCTCTTTCCGCAATTTCAAGAATGGCGTGTCGGTCTTGGTCGAGTTGTTGACTGATTTGCCGAAAAAGCTCGGCCAGTTGGCTGGCTGCCTGGCGAAGTTGATCGGTATGGTTATTCAGCAAACCATCACTGAGTTTGCTGGTTGCACTCTTGATGGCTTCAACCCGGGCACGGAGAATATCGGATAAACCCAGCTCATGCTCACGGGTCAGCCCTCGGACAAACTCCAGTACCAAAGGATGAAGTTGTAAAGCCGAATCCCGAGGCAATATTTGCAATAGCTCCGATGATGCGAGTTGACGCAGTATGTCTTCGCGCTCTTCCAACTTCTTCCCTGGATGAATGCGTGCGATGACGGTTAACAACTGCTGTTGCTCGAATACCGGAAACTCCCTGCTAAGAGGAATCAAGCTTTCTAAAATATCCCAATGGGTATAAAGGGCATAAATTAAGCTTCTAGGGTTCGCCACTGTGCACTCCCTATCCGTTGCAGCAAGTTTTTCCTTTCCATTAAATGACGCTTCATACCGGCATTACCCAATAGCCTCGAAAATTTTGGTCAAATAGCTGCTGCCATCGGGTAGTTTCACACCGGGCTGACCTCTTTCATTCTTGTCATGCCAATCCAGACGCAGCACATTACGTTTGATCATCTTCTCGACAAAAGAAAACTCCTTTTCGTTAAAGCTGCTGCCTTTGGGTTTCCCTAACAGGGAAGAATCCCGAAGCAGGATAAAGGAATGAATCGTAAAATTGCGGCCGAATTTGGCCGTCAGCTCCCGAGCCAGTTCGGACAGATGTCCGCTGGTCGCAACGCGAACCTTTTCATTGAGGCTACTTGTGCCATCAAGACCTAAAGTCAGCTCATTGACGATTCCCGTCTGACCTTTGGGGTCAAATAAAACGATCGTAGTCTTATTGGCTTTATCATCGACAACCCACAGCACGAAATCCGGATAGAAGGCCCGCGTTTCGCCTTCGAGATAAAGTCCGATCGAACGCAATGACTCGACATTGCGCATCAGATAAAACTCGCGGTGATCGCGCGCATAATTCACATCGATAAACTGTAAAATATCAGCCAGAAACTTTTTCTCGCCGGCATTCAGCTTGTCCGGTGAAATACCGATATGCTTGAGCTTATGCGGTTTTAGCAAGTCAGCACCAGGCTCCCCCAACAGCGGCTCGTAAATATGATAAGCGCCCCTATTTTCCTTGAGCGCCTGTTCGATGTCGGCGCGTTTGCCGGCTTCTGCCTCAAATTGCAGTTTGTCCTGTAGGCTTGAAAATTCGTAGCTCAGGCTGTAGCGTTCGATGAAGTCGCCTGTCTGGCCATTAACCGTCTGTCTGACCGTCTCGTAGCGATAACAGCCCTTGTCGATCACATAGCGGATTTTGTGGAAAACTTTGTCAAGCACGTCGCGCTGAACCTCTTCGGCGATGCGCTCGATTACATCCAGACTACGGTTATCGAGTGGGTGATCATATTTCACCCAGGCCACCAAAGGCAGCAGCGCCGAAAGTGACAGTGCTTGCAGCGCGCCGCCTCCTTTCACATAGAACTGAACCTGTTGCTGCCGAGACCAGCTTGTCAACTGCCGAGCCAGACGGCCAGGCGTCATGAATCCACCATAGTGAACCAATGCCGTTTTCAAGTCATCGATGACGTTCCGTCCGTCCAATGCTGGATTGGAGCGATAATCAAGACCGATTTCAAACGGCTGTAGGGGCCCATCGATCTCGCGTTCGCCGTCACGATAGTACCACCACCATTCATGTGTGGATGGGTTCAACACTGCCTGCAGCGGCGCATCAAATTCGCTGCTGCCGACCTTGAAAGTCATTAGTTTCTGTTGATAATCGGCAAAATCGATTGGCGCCCGCTTGTGTCTGGCTGTGCCCACCTGCACCACAGCAGGCTTCACATCCAGTGTGAACGGTCCGGCAATGGCCGGTAAATCCTGATCTAATGCCTTCAGAAAAGTTTCCAACCAGGAGCGGTTGAGGCTGAAGACATTCAGCGTTTCCAGACGCTGCAACTGTTTATCCGGCGAATCAGGCGACTCCAGCAAACTCTGATAATCCAAACAATGCTCGCTGTTCTTGCGCTTGCCATCTTCCTTTAAACCTTGCAATCGAACGCCCCGGCCAAAGATCTGGATGATCATGTTGCCTTTGGCGGAACCCAGGTTGATCAAGCCAATCAGCGAAACTCGGTAGCAGTTCCAACCGGCCGAAAATTTACGACTACCCACCAGTACGTTGATTGGACTCGTTAAATCATCAATGCCGGAAAAATGATAGCGACTGCTGACAATGGCCGCTTTGCGCAGATTCACGCGCAGCTCGTGTTGATCATCTACCAACTGCCGATGCTCCGTACAGTCGTTGAAAAACTTGTCGCCATTGCCCACGTTGATCAGGCCCCAGTAATCGCCATCGCCGAACGATAGCCAGATTTCGTCGCTGACGCCCGGACTGCGGGTCAATGTCAAACGGCCATTGAGCTGCCGGTTAAACACATCGGCATAACGTTGTTTTTCCTCCGTGGAGAGATGCGCCAACCACACCACGAATTTACGGATATCGGAAACTTCGTCCTTATCCGAGCCTTCTTTTTTCGGGTCTTCTACCGTATTACCCATATAAGCCAGCAGCGGCTTATGCGGAAATTGACCGGTAAACGGCAGTTCGCCGCTTTTTTGCGCATGGCTCACAACCAACTGGTCATACGTCGCCAGCTTATCTTGTAGGCAGGAGAGCGTGGCATTAAAGAACTCCGCCTCGGATTTCCCGGTATCGGCAAAACGATCATCGTTAAGCGACTGAAAGGCATAATCCTTGCCGTAGCCGTCTTTAAAAAAACGGTAATAGTTGTAGTCGTAGATGATCTGGTCTTCATACTCCTTGATGTACTTGTCGCCAATGCCGTGATAAGTCGCCGAATACTCAAACAAGAAACTGTTTTCCGGGGCAATCAGCTGTTGACGCAAGGCCTTAAACGCACCGACCTCCTTACCGCCGCTAGCCAGACCGATATGGCCTTCATCCACCAGTACCAACCGGAACAAACGCTTATTATCGGGCAGGTTGAAGTAGCCGCTTTCCTTGTTCAGTAGGGCAGCCGTGGTTTCACAGGTCAGCTTGATGTGATTGCTGTAAAGACGGTTCAACTGCAGTACGGTTTCGCTCAGCTCCCGTTCGTGCTGCTCGATCAGGTTCGCACCCGGGGTGGTCAGAATAATATGCAATTCATCAAAAGCGCCGGTTCCACCGATATGATCGATATATTGGAGAATATTCAGATGCATCAGCAGGGTTTTGCCGCTGCCGGTCGCCATCCAGTAGGCGAGCGCCTTTTGTTCAATAAAGTCTTTGCCGGCCCGCTTTTGGCTCAGTACATGTTCAGTAAAGTAAAGTGCCAGAATCTGGTAGTAGCGCAGTTTGAAAGGTTTGGATAACAGCCGGTTATATTGTGTCAACCAGCTTTGAATCTTCCGTCCTTCCGGTCTGGGCAATCCGCTGCTCTGGGCAGAGGCGAAAGCCTCCACCTGCTTTTGATATTCCTTGTCGTTATTTTCGGCGCGCGACGAAAAATCGCCCAACAATTGTTGTTTGACACGGTTGTAAAGCTTCAACTCCATTGAGCGCCCCGCATGAAATCGTCTGCCTGAATGAGGAAAGTCGGCAGCCCGAGCTTGCGCAGATCGGCATCCAGATTCAGTTCCAGGCGTTCGATCCGGTTCACGCCCTTCTCATCTTGATACAAATCAACAATGGCTTGAATCTGCAGTGTGTCATCCTCACCGAGTGCAATATTGCGCAGCAATACTAAGGTTCCGTGTGTTGTTTCCAGGGCTAGATAATCGCGGTCCAGTACCGTGCCCGAGATATCCTGACTTTGCCGGTACAAGCGCCGCGATTTGACCCAATAGCCCTGCAGATAACACCAGGTTTCGATCAGGTCGATGGTGGCGATTTTACGGTCTTTGCCAATTTTGATGGAATTGGCGAACGGCCGGCTCAAATCCAGCGTCGCCATCAGTAACTGCTGCTCCGGGCGAAACAGGTATTTGATGGGAACCGGAGGCGGCAGGCTGGCCTCGTCCCAGATGGCTTGCAGATTGTCGAGCAGGTCCTCGTATTGTTCGAAGGATTGCACCTTGGTGATGCGGCGCTGAATGCCCGGATGGCTGGCTTGGCCTTCTTTCCAGTGCGTTGAATACATCACGCGCTTAATGCGCGGCTTGAGTATGCTGTCGAAGTAGCCGCCCATTTCCGTCAGCAGAAAACGTCGCTGTTGATCGCTATGAATGACGGCATGACCGGTAGTGCCGGAGCCTGCGAAGAAATCCAGCACCCAATCACCGACATTGGCGGTTTGCTGTACAAATCGGTCAATTAAGCTGACAGGTTTTGGACTGGCAAAAGTTCTGGTTTTTCCAGTGGTTGCCGTCAAATCTTTCTCACCATCAGAATAATCCAGTACTACAGATTTTCCGACATTTGTTTCTGTCTCATGAAGATAGCGTTTTATTTGAGGAATTTTCTTTTCATCTTTACCCCATACAATTCGTTTGTCTCTATCAAGTTCAACAAAACAGAAAGTTTGTCCTTCCGTACGCTCATAAGGCCATGCCCAACCACGCTTGGGGTGTGGACAAGGTTTTCCAGTGTCAGGATGAGGCGGAGTATAAAAACGAAATGCAGGATCCTGAGGGTCTCGGAAAATAGCTTTCTGTGAATCTTGTTTAACTTGTGGCATAGATGCATCACTTTCACGCCAAATCCAAATGCGCGCTTCCTTTTGAAGCGCCTCCTCTTCGTCCACATAGCGTCCATTGCTGTCTCTGTATTCCGCATAGCGATAATTGTATAAGCCTTTCCAAAGATCTAAATTTTTATCAAATTCAATCCCTTGCTCTTCAAGTTGTTCGCGAAACTCGGTACGGTGTTCTTCATAAAGACGACTTACAGCATCTTCAGTTTCTTTGATAGAAGGATATCGAGGATTGAGCTTTTCAATAAGCTCCATTACCTCTGCATAGCCTGGTTTGGGCTCCCTAAACATTTGGGGCTCCGCTTTTGCAACCTCAATATCCTTGGCAAATACTTCAACATATTCATGATTTGTTGAATATGTAGGAGATTTATTTTTATTAGAATTTTGAGCCCATATTATTTCCTCGACCCGGTTCTTATAGCCGAAGACCTGTTTCAGCTGCGTTTCCAGCTGCGTCCGCTCCTTGTCATCGATACTGGCAAAGAGCACGCCGTTCTTCGTCAGCAACGGATAAGCCAGTTGCAAGCGGTCATGAATCATGCTGGCCCAGCTGGAGTGCTTGAAACTGTCTTTGTACAAAAAGCCGTCGCCGCCAGTGTTATAAGGCGGATCGATGTAAATGGTTTTAATCTGTGCGCGGAATTTATCCTGCAGCAGATTTAGCGCCTGCCAGTTCTCCGAATTGATCAACAGGCCATCGGTTTGCTCGTCCAGATTATCAAAAGCAAGGTGACTTAACAGGTCATCCTGTAGCGGATTATGTGCTATTCCGGTTTCGGAATCGGTTATCACAAAATAGCTGGTATCGACCACCAAGGTGGGATGATCGCCCAATTGTTCAGGTGCGCTGATCGCCACATTGAAGATTTCTCGCCATTCGTCCACCTGCGCTGGGTTGTCCAGCAACCTGGGATAAAACTCCGCGGGGATTTTTCCGACCGAGATCAGGTAGTGGGTGTCGACGACCTTTTTCTTCAGTTCGAACAGACCTTTCTGGAAATTTTCAATCGCGACCAGAAAACTGATTAGCTTATCGGCGACCTGATTGAAAGCTTTGGCAAGTAATGCGGTGGTATTGTCTTGCCCGGCATTGAGCAGGCTTTCCAGGTCGGAAAAAATGACTTGCTTGATAAAGCGGCTTTTCTCCCGATTTAAAAATCCCAATAAATCTTTGTGGATAAAGTAGTCGGCATCGTTGCCTACGTAGAATTTGTTCAGATTTTTGTCGATCTGGTACAACGCATTTGCGATAGGATCGACAACGAGGGCTTCGACACGTTGGGCGGCATTATTGCCCAGGTCGGCAAACTCGTCGCGTTTGGCCAGTTCATCAATGTATTTGTCCAGTTTAAGGCGGAGCTGAGCCATGCCTTTAATCTGGCCACCTTCGGCTTTATCGAAATCCTCTTTCAGATCGTTAAAAATCGAGCTGCCCGGTGCGGATTCGTTTTTACCCGGTTTTTTATGCAAGTATGGCGTCAGTTCGGTTTCGCCAAAGACATCGCGCCAAATTTGAGGATACAGCTCGGCCTTCGGGGTAGCACTATCCGCCAGTTGGAACAGCACCTGCCATACAGTGTTATCGGCTTCTTCTAGCGCTTGAATGCCTGCGAATTGATAAAGTTTGATTTGCGTATTTTTGTTGTTATTGCGTTCGCCGGTTTGCGCATCGTCATCACGACCTTGAGTCAGGCGAAACTCGACCCAGCGTTTGCCGTGATCGCCGCCGTCCACCTCGAAACGAACACTATGGAAGCCATTGCCGGTTTTAATGTAATAGCTGTCTTTATGCTTCCAGTGAAATAACGTATCCGAACCATCGTAATCGGCTTCATAAGGTACTTTAAAGGCACTGGCGGCACGGGTGTTATACCCGAAGTCGCCATTCTGGTAATACAGTTCGAAAAAGTTGAGCAGATGGTTGTAAACTTTGGCCTCAAGGCTACCGCTATCGAGTTGCTTGGCTTCCAGCCAGATTTGTAAATGTTGCTCGGCTTGATCTTTCTCTTCTTCCGAAAGCTCGAAGAGTTTTTTGAGTTGATCGATGGCTTGCTGATTTTTCGGATCGTCTTTAACGGCTTTCCACTTGGGTTCCCCCATTTGTCCAAACCGTCCGCTAAAGGCCGCCAGCCAATTTTCGGAGGTTTTGGCCTGGGTGTTTTGCACATTACCCAACGCCTGGGCCACAATCGCGCGCAGACTGTCTACGCCTTCTCCGTCGATAAAATTTTCAATAAATTGCCGCTTGAGACGGGTAATGCGGTAAATACCAAAATCCAGGTCATGCTCGTTAAACTGAAACATGTCTTTCAGAAAAGACTGGAGTTGCTTGAATTCGTGACTGCTGCTCATTAATTATCCAAAAAACTGTGCGTATGGACGCTGCTAATCCAGCAGGACCAGAAAACTATCGCTGTGCTTACTTTGCTTTCAATCCGGTTCGGCTAGAATGGAGCGAATTGTCGCTATTGTCATAAACAGGGTCATCGGCTGTAAAGGCGATTCCACAAAGCCGCGTGAAAGATAGAATTGTTTAGCTTGGTCGGTAAGTGCATGAACTAAGAGGGCAAAAACCCCCGCCTCACCAGAGACGTTGACCGCCCGAATCATCGCATCGCGCAGCAACGCTTGCCCAATGCCCCGATTGTGGTAGCGCTTATCCACGGCCAGTCGACCGAGGAGTAATACGGGCAATGGATCGGGCATATTACGCCGCATCCCTTTGGGCGCTGCCTCATGGCTGATTGCGCCGGCCGATAGGCTGTAATAGCCCATAACATCCGTGCCGGTACATACCACGAAGCAACGCGAAGCGCCGGCTGCATGGTTCTTAAGGGCGCGCTTTTTAAGCCATTCGTTTAGAGATAATTCGCCGCTGTCGAAATTTGCCAGTTGGCAGTCGGCCGTAATCGGGGAGGGCGGAGTGAGCTCAAGACCGATCATTTTTCCCACGGCGCTTTTGTCTTGAGTAAGCGGCGTAGCTTGTCTGTCGGGGGCAAGGGCTGATCGAGTAGCGCCTGAAATTTAGCAAATGTACCTGCATCGACCGTGAAAAAGGCTTGGTCGAGCAGAACATTTTCTGCCTCACGGCAGGCGGCTTCCAGCATAAAGTCCGACCGGCTGCGGCCTAAGCGCTCTGCGGCTTGGTCAATGAGATCGCGCTGTCCTACTTTAGCGCGGATATTGATGGAAACGGAGACCGTTTCTCTGGTTTGTGCATGTGGCATAATGATGCTCCTCTGTATATGGCATAAGAATACATTTTTGTATATAAATGTGCAACACAAGAAGCCAGGCCACCGAAAAATAAAAAAGCCAGCTTGCCGCTGGCTTCATATTACCTTCAACAATATAGTATAGCCGTGTAATCGCCGGCCCCCGACTATTAAGCATGAATCCGATCATCCCCAGAATGATGGCTACCTGTCTGTAGTAGAAACAGATGATACGATACGAATTTTCGTAAAATAGTCTTTTATAATCAATTAAATGTATATTCTTTCCAAGGTATTTGAGACATATGGATATTGGCCAAAAAGTTGACGATATCCTTTCTTCCCCGATAAGTAGGTACGCCTCGGCCATCCTGCGCCATGAGAACTATCGGCATACCCGGAAAATAATTTGAGAACGACGAGGCCGCTTTCTGAAATTCCACTTGCGACTGAATTACGAATTGTTTTACAACAACAATCGCAAATGTTACGCCCTGTTCTTTTACAACTGCACCTTGTAGTTTCGTCATTTTTAAACCCTTACTTGAAAATTCTTTAAAAATCAAAATACGGCTTCGGGTGAACAGTAAGGACACCCGAAGCGGTAGCAGCTACCCTTTTGGCGGATAAGGATCGTTTCCGTAAGAGTTTTTCTCACGGATGCGTCCGTTTTCACCATGAATCAAAAGTTCCGACTTTTGATTCTGTGCGATTTCTCGTCCGCGCTGAATTGCTTCGGCCTGGGTTGGATGGACTGAAGTGGCTTTGCTATTTCCAGCTCCTTTTACAGCCCAATTGTCACCATGTGGTACTACATGCTGATTCTTTTTGCTCATTTTAATCACCACTATATAAATTAAGCTGCTTTATACTGGTTTGTTCTTATCCATTCCCATGCATCTTTAGATAACCAACCGGCATAATCCTTTGTTACACCAATCACGAGCACGTTGTCGTTTTTGTCAACGTGACCTTCAAGGCGTTTCCATATTCCATCGGCGCTGAGGGAGGTATTGATTAGCCAAGTGGAATCTAAATAATGCCACCATGCACCACAGCTTTTGATGGCGTTATAGAGACCAGAATAGTCACGACCAGGTGCTTTTAAGTCATAGTTGATTGCGTAAATCACAGCTATCTCCAAAATAAATTAACGTCATCCCGCTTGTCATAAAAACGTTGTCGATATAACAAGCGATTAAGCTCATTCTAGCAGCCATCAATACAGAGTGCTAATAATTTTTCCCATATGTTGTGTTTAATTTTTTTTTAAGCACCACATGTGTAAAAATGTCTAAATTTGCAAACCAACTGCATATCGTAAATTATTACCATTTTGGCGGATAAGGATCGTTTCCGTAAGAATTCTTCTCGCGGATACGTCCGTTTTGCCCGTCAATCAAAAGTTCCGACTTTTGATTCTGTGCGATTTCACGTCCGCGCTGAATTGCTTCGGCCTGGGTTGGATGGACTGAAGTGGCTTTGCTATTTCCAGCTCCTTTTACAGCCCAATTATCACCATGAAGTACAACGTGTTGATTTTTCTTGATCATTATATTTTCCTAACGAAATTGAAGTTATTACATATTTTTCAGGCGGCTTTTAACTGCCTCTATCACATCAGGCGATCCTTCGACCTCAAAAGAAAGATTGTTGATATTATTACGCTTAACCTTTAATCTAGGCCTCTCTCCTGTTTTAGAATCGCGAATTGATCCAATTTCTCGCATGAGTTTGTCTTGTAATTCCTGGACAACTGCTTTTTCTAGAACATTGGAAATTTGGTTTGGGCTGACCTTTCGGCCATTTATTTCAAATGAAAGATCGATCATTGGGTCTCCACATCTTGCGTATCAGAAAGAGTTTCAACGATTCAGCATCGTTTGATTAGAAATACGTAAAAGCGTGACAAAGCCGCGTTGACTGTTCTTGTCACGCTTCGGCGTATTCTTTATCGGTGATCACAATTCAAGGTAAAAAAATGCATATGCTTGCTAACGTATCGTCAACTATGGAATCAGAAAACGATGAAGCTCTGCTGCTATTTATGGGCATGAAAGATGATGACCCGAATGAAGCGAAGCTAGCATGGGCCGAGTTTTATAAACGACATAAAAAGTACCTATATGCCGTCTGCCGGAAAGCTTGTCAGATGTTGCCTGATCCTGAACAAACAGCAATGGATCTTGTGTCAGCTACTTTTCAAAAAGTCTATGAATCAGCGGACACATTTAAACCCATTGATAATGGGAATGAAGATCACATGAGACGCCGAGTACGCGCATGGATGGGGGAAATAGCTCAACGTCTTTTAATTGATGATTACCGGAATGATACTGGCCCTAAGCATCTTATGAGCTTGGAAGAACTGGACACTGAGCTATCATCTCATAGAGAAATACCAGAATTTTCACCAAAAATCACGTTAGTCAGAAATGCTCTCGAGACGCTCAATGAAAAAGAAAGAATGGTAATTTTGCTTTATTACCAATGGTATGAAATAGGAAAAGAAAATCAGCGATTACCGAATGGGGTTTGCAATGAAATAGCCATAACGATTGGTTCAACCAAAGAAAATGTCAGACAAATACATCGGCGTGCCAAACAAAAAATAAAAGAATATCTGGAACAACACGCAGATTTTATACTTAGGAGGTAGCCATGGCTATAAAACAAAAGATAGTCGATATTAATCAATACGATGAGATCGACAAACTGTTATTTTTAACCCTACAAGATATGATGGCTATAATTCCGACAACGGTCGATGAAGTAGCAGCAATGGAAGAATTGTTAAACTTGGAAATCAATGAGTTTCCTAAGGTTATGAATGATTATACAGCAGTATGGAACAGAGGAAATGAAGTATTAAACAGACCTACATTTTTCCTTATCCAAAGAGATAAAGATACTGAAAAGGAAATGGCTCGCGCCGCAAGAGAAGGCAAAGGCATATCTGCTGAAGTTGAAGCAGTGATGAAGGCCGATAGAGAAAAATCTGAAAATAATCAATAATTTTTATCTATGAATAAACAACAGGAACGTTTTAAAGAAATTGGCGGGCTTGCCGAATCTATTTCCAATGAGTATTGCTCTCACTCCTTTGTTGATCCATTAAAAATTATTCTTGCGTTAGGAATAACGTACAGCTTTGGTCATTATAAGGATGCATTCGATGGGCTATTAGAATGCAAAGAGGGGAAATTTCATATTTATTGCAATTTGGACAGGGTTGAAGACGCTAATTCGCCTAGAGCACGGTTCACATTGGCTCATGAACTAGGGCATTATTTTATTGATGAGCATAGGAATGCTTTACTTAATGGAACGGTGCCTGGGCACTCCTCGTTCTGCGATTTTGAGTCAGAAAACGTGGTTGAAAGAGAAGCAGATCATTTCGCTGCCCATCTTATATTGCCGAAAAATAAGTTTATAAAAGCCGCAAAAAAAGAAGACATTGGGTTACAAGGCATACTTTCTATTAGCCGGAAATTTGGTGCATCTATAACCAGTACAACAATCCGGTACATTGATGAGGCGTTAGGTAAATCGGTAGCTATAAAATGGAATCGCGACGGCTTTCAATGGAGAAAAATTTCTAATGAACTGTTTAACTCAGGCTTAAAGAAAACCATTGAATCCTCTGAAAAAGTTGTCAGAAACTCGCCGACCTGGCAAATTATGAATGGACAGACCCCTTCTCCAGCGGAGTTTTTCTCCGCTGGAAGTACTATTTCTGCATGGTTTCCCTTTATCAATGATAAATGGCAACGAAACGAGGTACTGGTTGAAGAAGCTATTTCATTAGGGCGTTTCGGTGTGCTGACTTTTCTCCATGTTGATGGACAAACAATAGGAAATTATCCATCTTAGAATATTTCATTGTTATTATTAAATTCAATAGCTTCCTATTGGCCAAGCTAAGATTAGGCTTATCTTATTTCTTTGTGCGGTGGGAGACTGGAAAGGGGATTTCGCTCCGGTTACGCCTCTCAACGCGCGTGGGGAGTGATATTGACAAGCTCTATTTCCCCCTCTATTCTATTGGCTCATCGCATCACCAGTCAGCTGTCGCTGCGAGTAGGCTTTATACAAAGATAGGGTTTATCCTGATTTGTAAGGTGTGGCAACCTCTGCTTACTCCATACTGCTTTGTTCAGTACGTGATGTTCATCTGGGAGATGGGCTTGAAGCCCTCTCGGACCGTATACACATAGGGCCACCGCTTAGAACGGGTGTCATACGGCATTAACCGCTAAGGTAATGCCATGCCTGTAAAAAATTCCAATATCAAGCAACAAACCCTTGCCGCTCACAAGCAACTTTCCTATGAAAGTTTAGTCGCTTCTTGGCTTACGAGTGACGGATGGGAAGTCCTTATCCCTGCAATAGATCACGGCAAAAAAACGGATTTAGTGGTTGCCGACGACACCAACTACTACCGAATCCAAGTGAAATCTATTGAATCGAGCGACGAGTCGACAAAAGTAGAAAACAGGTGGAAGGGGGCAAAAATCGATTATGTGATTTTTTTCTCCCGTGTCGGTGAATGGGGTTATATCATGCCTGCGTTTCAGGAAAGCTCTAAACGGCTCAATGCAGATGGCCACATTCGTTTCCATACCCACCCCAAAAACTTCCTGAAGGCATTCAAGAAAATTTAGAACGCTCAAATAACCGCGAACAGGCACATCAATAATTCACCTTGAACGTCGGGCTATCCTCCGGGCGAGTCTTACGGTGATCGTAAATCCGCGTCGTGGCAATGTTCGCATGCCCGAGCCATTCCTGCACCTTGGCGATATCCGCCTGATGGTCGAGCGCATTGGTGGCGGCGGTGGCTCGAAGCGAATGCGCGCCGATCGTAAAACCCAGCTCACTGGAATACGCGCGCACGAGCTTATAGATGCCGTCGGGGGTGATCGCCTTCGCCCCTCCGTCTTTCGTGTTGTTGCTGACCGGGCGGAAGAGGGCGCCGGACTCGTCGCTGCCGTGCCCGGCCAGTTCCAGATAGTCATGGATCAACCCGCCGGCGGCCGGATGCAGCGGCACATAGCGGGTCTTGCCGCCTTTGCCGGCCACTTTCAGGTGCGGCACCCCACGTCGTTCCTGTTTGAAGTCTTTCACCTTCAGCTTGCACAGCTCCTCGCGCCGCAGCGCATGATAGAGCAGGGTGGCCAGGATCGCCTTGTCCCTGAGGGTGCGCAGCGTCGCCCCGGACGGTGCGTCCAACAACTTGCGCGCCTGGTGGTCGCCCAAGGCCGGGGTCCGGCCTTCGGCGCTGTCGTTCTTCGGCCGCTTGACGCCCTTGACCGGATTATGGGTGACGGCGTTTTTCTCGCACAGATAAT
>Ga0208625_100108_pt1 | contig 19811 bp, 10 predicted proteins | sample LakWasMeta8_HOW4_2_FD_183858 | JGI IMG/M metagenome (GOLD analysis project Ga0208625, IMG submission 183858) | Freshwater sediment methanotrophic microbial communities from Lake Washington under simulated oxygen tension - Sediment Metagenome... | ecosystem: Environmental > Aquatic > Freshwater >... | reverse complement strand
CACTTTAAAATCCTTGGGCAAAGATTTTTTCAGCTCCTCGATAAACGCATCGGTCGCACCCTCATCCTCGCCTTCAGATTGCCGACCGAATTTATGTACCAAGGAACACACCAGCCAAGGATTGGGCAGGTTCAAGGTGGCGACCAAATCAGCGCCGCTTTTGCTGCGGTAAATGCTTTCTTCGACGCCGGTAAAGACTTTTTCAATCTGCTCATCCAGCTCAGTCCGGTCGGTCACGATCAAAACTCGGCTATCTTGAACGTTCTCGCGTATCCACTTGGCCAGCCACACCATAGTCAAGCTTTTGCCCGAACCTTGTGTGTGCCAGATAATGCCGCCTTCACGCCGCGCAATGTGCTGCTTTGCGGCTTCGATGCCAAAAAACTGGTTATGGCGACAAGTCTTTTTGACACCCGAATCAAACACCACAAAGTCGTGAATGATCTGCAAGAAACGTCGTTTGTTGCAGATTCTACTTAAGTGATAATCCAACTTGTGTAGGTTGGGCTGAATGCAATGAAGCCCAACATTTTGATTTTGTTGGGCTTCGCCTTGCTCACCCCAACCTACATTATTCTCCTTCCATTCCAGGTAATACTTTTCCGGGGTTTCAATCGCGCTGTATCGCAAGCCCTGCGTGTCATTACCGGCCATCACCAGTTGCTGCGTAGTAAAGAAATTGCGGATGAAGTCTTTTTTCTGATTATCCAGATTCTGGCGTATGCCTTCGGCCACCGACACCGAAGAACGCTTCAGTTCCAAGATACCTAAAGCAATGCCGTTGACGTACAACACCAGATCGGGGCGCTTAAGGTTCTCGCCTTTGATGGATACTTCTTCGGCAATGGCAAAATCGTTGGCTTCTGGATTGTTCCAGTCGATCAACCACACGGTTTGATTTTGCTCGCCAGCGCCTTCTTTGTCTTTCACGCCATAGCGTAACAAGCGATACACATCCTTGTTGGCGTAATACAGCTTTTTACCTTCGCCCAGTGCCGCTGCGGTATCCAGTTGGCGTATGGCTCGGGTAATCAACGCATCACTAATGCCGCGTTTTTGCAGCCAAGCCGTTAGTAAGCCGGTTTCGATGTTTTTATTGCCGTCGCGATCCTGCCAATCGCCTAGATAACGGTAGCCCAGCTCATTTTGAAAGAATGCAACAATACGGCTTTGCGTGGCACGCTCCCGTTGACCAACAATACTCATTTCATACTCCATAATCCCAATGTCGTTGCCTCTCTAAACTGTTATAATGAGCGCCAATATTTAGGAGGTTTGCCATGACTGCGCAAAAAACCGTTAAAAAAATTACTAAAGCCCGCATTGTCAGAGCCGTAGCCAGCTCTAGCGCCATCGAAACCGGTCAGTCTGTGCGTTTAATCGAATTAAAACTCAAATCCAGCACAAACAAATTCCGCCATTTAGCACTGGCCGATTGATCGCTAGTTTTCCAGCACATCCCTGACCAATCTCTCCATATGCTGGTAATCTCCAGCATGCCCTGCTTGAATCGCCTTAAAGTAAAAGTCTTTATGCTGATCCCATAAAGAATAATCCAGCGGCCCATGGCCCGCTTGCGTAGCCATCACATCCATCAGCAATCTGGATATGCGACCATTACCCTCGCGAAACGGGTGAATCAGAATAAACTCCACATGGCTGCTCGCCAAAAAGCCGATCAAACGTTCACGCTCCCAAGTCGCAAACTCTGCATAGTGCTGTAAATAATCGCGCTCGAATGCAGTGATCAACGCAGGAATTCGGTGCGCCGCCGCAAATTCAAAACCACCTTTGCCCATATTCACCGAGCGGATCGAACCCGCCCAGCTATAAACATTACCCAGCCATTTACGATGCCAGACCAGGATGTCCTCAAAGCTGAGCGTAGTCACGGCAAACTCGGGTTCGTAAAGATATTCGTACAACTTCAGCAATAAACTGTTCTCGGCTTCGTGCATATCTTGTTCGGAAGCAATACCCAGCTTATTTTTGAGCACCTTGTTGTCAGAGCCCGGCTCGAATTGATCTTGCTCGCTGCCGATTGCATATTTCATGCGATCAAACCGCCCGTTAGCGTCACAAGTGTTTTGCAACGCAATGCTAATCTGATTAATGCAGTTTGCTTTGCCATCGCTTTGGTTAACTGACTAAGCGAATACGGCCGGTCAGCAATTCCTGCATCATGCCTTGCTTGATTTGGCGGGTTTTGCTTAGGCGTTGTTGCAGGGTTTGGATGTCGGCGTCCATGTCGGACAAGATGGTGGCGATGGTGGATTGTTCTTGGATATTATCAGCAACAGCAAAGCGTAAATTTCTAACCTGAGAAAAATTTAGACCTTCTCTGTTCCCTCCAGCTTGGTAGCTGTCAATTTGATCTTGTCCAATCCGAGAATTTATTAGTTCAACCAGCAAAGCCGGATTCAGTTTAATTGGCTCAGGTCTAATAATACAAACGTGCTGATTAACATTGCCGCCCACAACACGCATATCTGATTTCGAGCAACGCCCAATAGATGCACCTGTAATATTCAGAAGAACATCATCTTCGCAAAGTTCTGTTCCCATAAAAGTTCTATGAATTTCTTCAGTTATATACGCAACATCAGAAAGATCTAATATTCCCCAATCCACATTTTGGCTGCGTATAAATGGCCTCCCACTATCAACATAAACAGTTGAACCGCCTGAAGGAGTTTTACCACTACCAACTTTTTTTACACATTCATCTATAAAAACAACCTCCCAATCTTCCGGAATCTCCCCCAACTCACTCTGCTTATAGCCCTTTTGCGTACCATCTTCGCGCAGGGCGAATTGGGGCAGGCGGGTGCGGCCGGTGAGAAGTTGCTGCATGGTGGCGGTTTTGATGGCCTGCTTTTTGGCAATCAGTTTTTCCAGCTCGTTAATCAGCGCATCGACATCGGACAGGGCGTTGGCGATGGCGGTTTGTTCTTCAAATTTTGGGGTTGGAACTGTTAAAGAAAGTAGACTTCCTTTAGAAATGTTTTTCATGCTGTTACTTGTACCCGTGGCAGCATCTTTTATTTTTCTTGCTATCACTGGAAAGCTCAATATATATGCTAACCATCGAGTGTTTAGCGCAATATCTTTACGAAACTTCATTTGCCACAAACGATCAGGCAAATAAGCATTAGGACAATCTTGTTCAACGTAGCCAAGTTCGCCTACTAATTCAGGTGTATTCATCCGGCTTACAATGATACTTCCCTCTATAGGTGTAGCTTTGGCTCTGTTTAAATCACTTGTTAGAATTGATTTACATTCGTCCGCATAGAAGTATCCGTTCTCTACGCAAGATGTTTTGAGAATATGTTTACCATGAGGAAAGGCATTGGGCTTATCAACTGAATTAACACTAACACCTGCTTCAAGAGCCAAAACCATCGAATGAAGGGATACTGGTTCCCAGTCCCACGGAATCACCCCCACTTCCGTCTGCTTATAACCAACAGGCACAATTTGCCTTGCAGCTTCTGCCAAATACTTAACACTCGCCTCGGCAACTTGATGATTGGCTGTCATGGCATCCACCACCAATTCAATTGAGCCTGGATAGTTTTGTAGGATGGGCTAAGCGATAGCGCAGCCCATGCGGCTTTAATGATGGGCTTCCTTGCGTCAGCCCATCCTACCTGGCTTGCCGTCATAACGACCACTCCAAGCCCATCGCCTTCAAGTGTCCGGCCACTTTTTCACTCAACACATCCACCGATTGGGTGATGGCAGGCAGTGGCTCGGCATAACGCTCTTCCAGTTCTTTAACTCGGTTGGCCAGTTGCTGGGTGACGCGCTCGATTTCGGCTTGAATGTTGGCCTGCAAACTGGCCAGCCATTTATCTTCGACGATCAGGGTTTTAATTTCCGCGTCGCTCAAGCCGGCGTAGTGTTTGAATACCGTCAAATCCAGCGCTTCCTGATGTTCCTTGAGGGATTTTTTGGCCTCAAGCTCGACATCGAACAGTTTTTGCGCCTGTTTCAACGCGGCTTTTTCCTCTGCATTGGTCGCCAGCTTTAATTGCGCTTTGACGCTGGCGGTGGTGACTTTGTCTTTGTCGTTGAGTGCATCGCTGAGCAGGCCATCGTCGCCGCTGTGTTCTTCGAGATAGCTTTCCAGTTCCTGACTGGCGGCATCGAGATCGGCTTGTATTTGATCGATGCGGGCTTGTTGGGCTTGAAAGTAACGTGCCACCAGCAAGGCCGGTGCAATCAGCTCGGTTTTGTATTTGGTTTTGTTGATAATCAGATCAGGAGTTTCTTTGAGCTTTTCGCCTTTCTGCGCCACCAGTTCGCGCAGGGTTTTACCGGCTGACCAGCCGTCTTGTACCAACACGTAGACATCGTCCTGCATCACCTCAGCCCAGTAATCCATCAGGATTTGGAAGATGTCGTATTTGTTTATTAACCCAGCACTAATTATCACAGGTAAACCGTTCGGGCTGAGCCCTTCGACAAGCTCAGGGCGAACGGTATTTGCGGACTGGGTTAGTTCTAAGGAGCTATCGGCATAGGCTTGCAAAAGGTCTTCGCTGATGCGCTGGATGATGAGTTTTGGCAATTGCCCAACTTGAATGTCTTGCAGTGCCGCGCGCTCACGCCAATCGGTAAATGGCTGTAGGCTTTGCCGGGCAAAGGCGATGAATTCGGGGTGGTTCAAGATGGTGGGTTTGACCTGCGCGGTCGAGATCAAGGCTTTGCTGTAGCCGGGGCGATCTTCGGCGAATAAAGTATCTCGCAAACTAGGGAATACCTGCCAATAGGCTTGCAGCGCGGCGATGTCGCGGTTGGGTATGCCACCTTGCAAATGGCCGCTTAAATCGTGCAGGTCTTCCGGTTCGCTGCTGTCGATGTAGCGCGGAATATTCAGGTTGTAGTCGTTGGCGGCGATTTCGCTTAAAGCCACCATACGGCTGTAGCGCGGCAATACCAGTTGCTTGGTAAAGGCATCGACGATAAGGTGAATGTCCTGAGTGCGCAGCCGGTTTTTGTTGCCGTCTTTCATATAGCCTTTGCTGGCATCGATCATAAAAATACCGCTGCGGTGCGCGGCGTGTTGTTTATCGATGACGATGATGCAGGCCGGAATGCCGGTGCCGTAAAACAGGTTGGCAGGTAAGCCAATAATGCCTTTGATATAGCCTTGCTTGAGCAGGTTTTCGCGAATCCGCGCTTCGGCATTGCCGCGAAACAATACGCCATGCGGCAGAATCACCGCGCCTTTGCCGGTGGATTTTAGGCTTTTGATAATGTGCAGCAAAAAGGTGTAGTCGCCGTTTTTATCCGGCGGTATGCCCCAGGTAAAGCGGTCGAATTCGTCTTCTTGCGGGTTAATGCCGCTGGTCCAGTTTTTATTGGAAAACGGGGGATTGGCGACGGCGAAATCGAAGGTTTTGAGTTTGCCGTTAGCGTCTTTCCATTGCGGATCGGCAATGGTATTTCCCTTCCAGATTTTGGCGGTGGCGTTGTTGTGCAGAATCATGTTCATGCGTGCCAACGCGCTGGTGGCGTTATCCATTTCCTGACCGAAGATGGTCAGGCCGCGCGGGGCTTCGTCGCTGGCTTTTAACAACAACGAACCGGAACCGCAGGTGGGGTCGTAAACACTGGCATCCTGTGGCGTATCTTGGCTGATGCCAATCACTTTAGCCAGAATGCGCGAGACTTCCGCCGGGGTATAAAACTGGCCTTTGGATTTGCCGGATTCGGTGGCGAAGTGGCGCATCAGGTATTCGTAGGCATCACCCAGCAAATCGTCGCCATCGGCGCGATTGGCGGTTAAATCGATGCCTTCAAAAATGCCCACCAACTTGGACAGGCGGTCGATCATGTCCTTGCCTTTGCCCAGCTTGTCTTCATCGTTGAAGTCCGCGACGTCGATCACGCCTTTGAGGTCATTCTCTTCCGCGAGGGCACTGATGATCTTGTTGATGTTTTCGCCGATTTCTTTGTCGCCTTTCAATGCCACCATGTCATCAAAGCTGGCACCGGTTGGCACGACGATCATGCCGTACGGGTCGCCCTTGTACTTGTCGGACACATACTTCATAAACAACAGCGTCAGCACATAGTCTTTGTATTGACTGGCATCCATACCGCCGCGCAGTTCGTCGCAACCAGCCCAAAGGGAAGAATAAAGTTCGGTTTTTTTAATAGCCATTTAGAGAGGTGCTTCCATTAATTTGTATTTGTTGTATTCCGTTAAAGCAGGTCAGTATTCAAGCCTGCCGCTTTTAAGCGCTGCGTTAAATTACGCATTTTGCTGAATTCGGTGCCAAGACTTTGGCTAAGTCCTACTCCCTCGCAAAACTCTTTAGCGGTGATGGTTTTCAGTGCATCGGCGTATTTGATCATTTGCAGGTGCAATTCTACGGTGTATTGATTGCGCGGCGCTTCCGCCAAGGTTTGGTTTATGCGTTGGTAAATTTCATTTTCATTCATAGTCTGGCCGGAAATGCCTGATGTGTTTATCTAATTTAGCTAAATTATATAAACATTCCGTATGCCACGAGAATATTTTTATGGTTGGAGTCGACAGCGCTTATTCCCTAACACAGAAAGCGAGCGTTTATTTTGGAGTAAATGGTCTCTAAAAGTTGGTCGATTTATTATCGGGACTAATGTTGATTTAGATTAGTCCCAGGTGAAAAGAAAAAGATAATCGAACTATTTACCCATAACCGCTGGGATAAACTAATGGGTGATTCGGTTTCTCTATGGGTACATGGGCATTCGTCTAACCTCCCTTGTGGTTTTCAGCTACCTTAACCCAGGCGCGAAGAATCTCTGCAACGCTCCATGCCTGAGCGATACAGCCTCTTGGAGTGAACAAACCTTCAGCATCGAAAACTTCGCTGATGGAGCCAATACAGGCTTCATGCAAATGTCTCTCCAAAAATTGATCAAGAAAATCACGCGCATCTTTACGCTGGTCGGGATAGACGCGTAACCAGGCATCGATGTAGTGCCCCAGCAGCCAGGGCCAGACAGTGCCTTGATGATAAGCGGCATCGCGGGTGCGAAGATCGCCATGGTAATCGGCTTTATAGTCGGGGTGATCCGGGGACAATGTCCTAAGCCCCACCGGCGTCAACAGCCGATCTTTGATAGCCTGAAATACCGATTGCCAATGCGCCTCATCCAATACCGGATGGGATAGCGATATTGCGAATACTTGATTAGGCCGGCACGCCGGGTCGTTTCCACCACTTTCAGCGTCGACCACATCAAACAAATGGCCTGTATCGGCATTCCAAAACCGTTGATTAAAGCTAAGCCGGGTGAGGTCTGCGCGCTTTGCAATCTCAATAGCGGCTGAGCTTAAGTTTTCCTCCACCATCCATTTTTCCATCAGGCACAGCGCGTTGTACCACAAAGCGTTGATTTCAACCGCTTTGCCGCGACGCGGTGTAACGACCCAATCACCCATCTTGGCATCCATCCACGTCAATGCATAACGCGGATCGCCTTGGACCAGCAGACCGTCGCTGGGGTCGCAATGAATACCGAAGCGCGTGCCGCGAATATGATGGTCAATAATATCCAATAACTTAGGCAGCAATTCCTTGAGCAAACCTCGATCCTGGGTGTATTGGATATACCGGTCCAACGCATGGAAAAACCAGAGTGTCGCATCGGCGGTGTAATACACGCCCTCGCTTTCACCTTCCGGAAACATGTTGGGAATGAGGCCATCACGCAGATGATGGGCAAAAGTACGCAGAATATGTCCGGCCTCGATATGCCGTCCTGTCGTCAGTGTCAGGCCTTCGAGACTGATCATGGTGTCCCGCCCCCAATCGGTAAACCAGTGGTAACCGGCAATGATGGTACGCACATCGCCGCCGGTTGCGCGGGTACGCGTTGTTTCGGCTACGCGCTCAATCGGCGCGATAATAAATTGATCAGCTGCCAACACCAACTGCTTGGCCAAGCCGTTATCCAATTCCGCAGGCGCCGCCGCCAGCAAACGTCGACACCGTTCCAGTTCGGCCTGAAATGTCTCTGCGGGAGACAGTGCCATGATGCTTTCCCAGCTTTCCGAAGAAGCGATCAAGGTGACATCTTTACCGGCAGCAAGATCAACGCGAAAGTAACCAGGGCTCCACAGATTACCTTGAGCTTCATAGCCTCTTTGCTCCTCGATACGGTAAAGAATGTCGCTAAAGCGTTTGGCTTCAATCGTAAATGCCGAATTCTCGCCATCGACGTAAAGACGTAAGGGGGGAATTGGAAACCCTTGAATTTCAACACGCCCGGAAGACGCTTTAACATCGTAGGAATCCATGGGTAGTCCTTCGGACAGAGAAGCTTCATGGCGACGAAAATGTACGGCTACGCGAATCTTAAGTCTCAAAGGTCCTGTTCCTGAAACCAGACGATACCCTACATGAACCGTGTTGCTCATATAAGGCATTAGTATCCATTTTTCAATCACATGGTCTGCCAGTTCATAACGCCATACCGGCACACCGGATTCCAGACGAAATTCGCGCAGGCTCGACATGCCGTGTAGATCAAGCGATCCGTCCGCCAATTCTATGCCGCCTATTTTCTGGGTGCTGCCATCAGGAAACCGAACCAACTCACTGAGTTGATTGAGCATCACAAAGCGACCTTGCGGATCAGAAAGCACCGCGGTTAAATGACTGTGGAAACGGCGGGTGGGTACACCCGAGATCGTTCCGGATGCATAGCCGCCAAGACCGTTGGTGACTAACCATTCACGTGTTAGTAACTCTTCCTGTTCGGCAAGATCCCCAGTCCAATTCGTTCCAATAACAATATTACTGTTCATGATTAACTCTTTCCTTTGCTTGAATAATAGGATGTAGCACAACAGCGGATTCGCCTTGAAGATACCAATTGCCTTTCATGGGCCAGGGCGGCATGCCCATACCGCCGTAATGAGGATCGTCGCTGAACCACATGGCATCCCAAACACAACCTTTAGGCGCTGTCAAAAGCGGTTCCGGCGCCGGAACCAGGTGAATATCCCGGCTCAGGTTAACCAATAAAAGACGGTCATCCCCCGGATTCTTGCCGAAAAAACGTATCACCCATGCATCCGGACTTAACACTGCACCATCAATGCGGCTGCTTTGTTGACAGGCCTGAAACACCGGATCGTTACGGCGCAAGCTTAATAAATCGCGGTGCAGGGCGTATTCTTCCTTATGCAGATTGCGTTCATTTAAGTCCAATTTTGAATGGGTAAACGTTTGCGGGTCGCAGGGATCGGGCAGTCGGGCCTGCATTTCTGGTGTTGCCAAGGCACGAAATTGAGCCAGAAAATCAGCGCGTCCTCTCGCCACCAATTGGGCAATTTCATCTTTGTGGTCGGCAAAATAAAAGAACGGGCTGGTGGCGGCAAACTCCTGGCCTTGAAACAACATAGGCGTTTGCGGAGCCAATAAGAACAGGGCGGTCAATGCCCGGTAACGGTTAGGGCTGGTTAATAAGTGGACGCGTTTGCCACTGCCGGAATTGGCTAATTGATCGTGATTTTGGATGAAGTTGACAAACTTGGCTGGCGGCATATCCAATCCCGGCGTTCCGCGCGTATTGTTTTGCCATGAGTACCATTGCCCCTGGTACAAGAAACCGCGCTTTAATGTCGATACAAATTCCTGAGCACCCCCCCGGTAATCGCTATAGTAAGCATCTGCACGGCCGGTCATCGCTACCATAGCGGTATGGTGAAAGTCGTCGTTCCATAATGCGTCTAGGCCGAAGCCTCCGTTCTCGAGAGGCGAAAACAATTTTGCATCCTGCGGCTCATTCTCGCCAATAACAAAAGTCTTACGCGGAGCCCCGGCGCTACGCACTGCCTGCACGATTGCGGCAATAATATGCTCAGCGGAGCTGTCGAAAATTTGCTGGGTTGCATCAAGGCGCAGGCCGTCAAGGTGGAACTCTTTAATCCAATACGCACTATTGGTGAGTACATAATCGCGCACTGCGTCTGAGTTTGGTTCGTCAAAATTGAGGGCATCGCCCCAGTCGCTCTGATAGCGGGTGGAAAAGTAATCACTGGAGAATTTCCCCAGATAATTGCCATCCGGGCCCAAATGATTGAATACCACATCCAGAATCACGCCGAGACCGACGGCATGCGCTTGATTAACAAAATACCGAAATTCGTCCGGGGTTCCGTAAAGCCGTGTCGGTGCGAACAAATTGACACCGTCGTAACCCCAACCAAACCGGCCCGGAAAATCGGCTACCGGCATGATTTCCAACACAGTCACGCCCAATGCGGCCAGCTCGGGCAGCTCTTTGGCCGCAGCGAGCCAATTGCCGTCATGAGTAAAGGTGCCGATATGCATCTCATAAATAACCTGACCTTGAGCTTCAACTCCCGGCCAGTCAGCGTCCGTCCAGTCGAACGTTAACGCATCGACCACTTGCGACGGTCCGTGCGGACCCTGGGGTTGAAAACGCGAGGCGGGATCCGGATACGGTTGCGGGTCATCATCCAAGAGGTATCGGTACAAGCTTCCTACATAAGACTCTTGTAAAACGACCGAAAAATAACCATTGCCTTCACTTTGCAGTTCAATTTCGGTCGCTGGATGGGGAAAATCAACGTCTTCACCTTTATCTTCACCTTTATTTTCACTTGGAGAATTAATGACCAGTTTCACTGTCTTTTTTTCAGGTGCCCAGACCCGAAAATGCACGCCTTTTCCGGACACTCGTTCTGCCCCAATTGGAAATCGGCGACTATTGATTAATTTGGTAGCTATCGGTTTGCCCATGATTGTTACTCCAAGTAAGCCACTCAAAAGTAGGATGTGCTGAACAACGTGAAGCGCATCGTTCGCGATCGATGCGCTTCGTGCCTCAGCACATCCTACACACTAAAAAGTCAAATCAGGATGGCACGTTTTCACCGATAACCAGCCCCACAGGAAATCCTGCCAACACTTGTGCGACGGGCAAGCGCCATCCGGACAACTGCTTAAAGGGGGGCAGTATTTTTCCCGTGAAGGCACATGTGTATTGTGTATCCGGGCCATGAAAAGGTATCTCCACCGCTGTATCCCTCCAAATTTCTTCTCCGAGAGGAAGAGTATTAGCTTCACCTAGTCGCCGCGCGAAAAAACGTGGTACCATCGTAATAACCGAACGCCTCCCGTCAATACGTGCATAGGCGCACAGATGAGCGGCATATTCACCCTTAACTGCCAGGGGCAAATAGCTCCCTTGCTGAAACACTTCCGACCAGCGCTTTCGTAACGCCAGCGCCGCCTTAATGACCAGTAATTTGGCTTGACCATCTTCCAAGGTGTCGCACAACGCACGAACGCCTGCACAGCGGTGTTGCGATGTCTGCGTGGCAAGCGTCTGCAATGCATTCAGCAAGGTTCGGGGATGACTGAAATCTACTGGCCTCCGGTTATCTGGGTCTACCAAGCTGAAATTCCAACATTCGCAACCTTGATAAATATCAGGCACCCCCGGTGCGGTGAGTTTTATCAAGGTCTGTGACAGGCTATTGAACATCCCGAGTTGCGCAATCCGTCGCTGAAAGGGTAGGAAATCGGTCAGGAACGCACTTTCCGCCGGCGCATTTATCAACGTATCGACGAATGCCAGGATTGCGTCTTCATAGTCTGTATTAGGATTTATCCAGCTGGTATAAACCTTGGCTTCACGCACTGCCTTGACCAGATATTCCGACAGTCGAAAGCCTAGATTTGCCATTTCATTCGCATCCGGCTCACCTAGCGGCCAGATACCTAGCAAGGTCTGATAGATGAAATATTCATCGTTGGCGGTGGGCACTAACATTCCGTCCACTCTACGTTTAAGGTTGCGGTTGGCGTGGCTCCAACGTCGCAGTGCCAGCCGCCAAGCAGCTGGTATTTCAGACAGTACATTGAGGCGCGCCCGCATATCCTCGCTGCGCTTGGTGTCGTGAGAGGAAGTGGTCAACATTGCATGCGGCCAATGCTTTGCGCGCGCCTGGTTGGCACGATGGAATGCGCTAAGCGTCACGCCGAATTGACGAGGATCACCGCCGACTTCGTTGAGCGACAGCAAGCGGTTATAAATATAGGCGCAGGTGTCTTCCATTCCTTTCGCCATGACCGGACTGGTGAATTGCTGGAATTTCATAGCAAATGAAAGCACCTGCTCATAGTAAGCAGTCGATTTTCCTTCTGCTGCGGAAAGAGTTAACACGTCACGCAGAAAATCAAAGATGCTGGTATCGGCTGCTGTACTTCTACGCTTAGCCGCTGCTATTGCCTGTTCAATGTTATGCCGGTCTTCCGCCGCAACCTCGCGGGAGCTTATGTAACCTCGATAAACCGGAAAACAGGCGATTATTTCAGCCAATGCTGTCCGTAATCCGTGTAGCGTGTAATCGCAAGTATGACGATCAGCGTCAGCGATTTTTGAGAGCAGATTAGCCAACACATTTAGCTCCCCTGCCAGCCCAGTCTTCATGATCAGCTGCTTGGACCGATAGAGCAAATCATCGAAATTGACATGCTCTCCTATGAAGCTCTTATACAGACGTTCTATACGTTCGGCGTTACTGGTAACCACAAATAGCCCATTGAGCAGATTACTAAATTCATAACCCGTAGTGCCATGCACCGGCCAGCTGGTTCGTAATTGCTCGTTTACCGCCAGGATTTTTTCCACCACCAGATAGGGCGGTTGCCCGGCACGACTGCAGCGTTCGACCAGTTTGCAAAAATAAGCTTCCGGATCATATAGCCCATCCGGATGATCCAGGCGCAAGCCATCCAGTTTGCCTTCATGCACTAGCCGCAGCAATAACTGGTGAGTTGCTTCGAAGACCTCGTCATTCTCCATGCGTAGCCCGGCAAGATCGTTAATATCAAAAAATCGTCGGTAGTTAATCTCGTCCGAGGCCACCCGCCAAAATGCCAGCCGGTAAGCTTGCGCCTCAATCAAGTGGTGGAGCAGATCGAAACTGGATGATTGCCCAGCTATGCCGTTGAAGAGGTGCAGATTTTCTTCAAGAAACTCGGCGATGTCGGGAGATTGTTTAACCAGACCGGCAAGATGATGTTTATAGACTTCCTTGTCGCGTCTGCGCTCGACCTGGCGTTCAAGCGAGCTTTCATCTCGAGCGGGAAGATTACGGAACGCAGTTATCAGACTCTGGTATTCCATCAATACCGGATTATCCGGCCCACACCGTGTGTTCAAAGTATCTATACGATGTGCCAGGATTTGTGGGTATTCAACCGGATCAACCGGAAAATGGTGCTCGTAGTAATAAATGACGAATTCACCGTGTTCCGCGTCAAAGCGCAATTGCAATTCGGCATTGTCGAGCACTGCACCATAAGAGTTACCTAATACCGGCAATAGCACCTTGCCGTGCAGCTTGAGCTTTAACGGGGCCCAGTCAATATCAAAGAATCCGGCGTATGCGGATGCCTGACCGTTTTCCAGCACGTCCAACCACCAGGTATTATCTCCGCCCTGGACGCCCATATGATTGGGAACGAAATCAAGAATCTGCCCCATGCCGTGTTCGGCGAGGGTTGCACACAGCAGCTCAAATTCTTCGTGCGTGCCGATCTCGGGATTCAGCGTGTTGTGATCGATAATATCGTAACCATGCCGACTACCAGGCCGCGCCTTGAGATAGGGCGAGGCATACAGGTGTGAGATGCCCAGCTCGCTCAGGTAAGGAACAATCTCGCGTGCCTGATTAAAGGTGAAATCACGGTTGAATTGCACACGATAGGTGGACAATGGAATGTGCGGCGCAGCTGGCTGAAATAACGCTTCTTCACGCCCACTTTTTTCCCCAGCCAATAGCCAGCGAGAGCCACTATCGGAGAATGTGGATGGCAGCGTAACCAGTGCAGCAGATGCTTTTTTATGCACGCGTTTCATGTTGTCTATGCCTGCTTCAGCAGCACAAGCGAGCGTCCACCCAATGGATAAGCTTGTTCCGTCTGGTAACGTGAAACATCAGGTGTACCGATAGCGTCCTGGGTGTCGAGCAGCACTTCCCAATAGTCATGCTCCTCGAATTCCGGCAACATAAATGCGATGTCCTCATGATGCGCATTTAGAAGCAACAGCAGGTTAATATCCTTTAAACGCCGTCCGCGCCCGTCGGTTTCAATCAGCTTACCGCCGGCAAAATAAACGCCCAAACAATGCGTAGACGCCTGGCTCCAGTCGTTGTCTCTAGTTTCGGAGCCATCGGGGTTAAGCCAGACAATATCTTTAATCTCGCCGCCATAATTGGGGGTTCCCTGAAAAAAATAACGTCGCCGAAATAACGGATGCTGGTTGCGCAAGCTGATAATACGTTGGGTGAATGCCAGCAATTCCTGATCCTGTTGCTTCAGTTCCCATGAGAGCCAGCTAATCGCGTTATCCTGACAATAGGCATTGTTATTACCCAGCTGGGTACGCCCGATCTCGTCGCCTGCCTGCAGCATGGGAACACCCTGCGAAAACAGCAGCGTAGCGAGAAGATTACGCTGCTGTCGTGTACGCAACGCATTAATCGACGGATCGTCGGTTTCTCCCTCGACGCCGCAATTCCAGGAGCGGTTATTGTCGTTTCCACTGGAATTATCTTCTTGATTGGCTTCGTTGTGTTTAGTGTCGTAGGTCACCAAGTCATGCAAAGTAAACCCGTCGTGCGCGCTGATGTAATTGATGCTGGCATGAGTCCGTCCACTGCGCTGGTATAGGTCGCTGGAGCCAGTTAAGCGTTGTGCCAGTTCTCCGATCAAGCCTTCATCGCCTTTCCAGTAGGAACGAATACAATCGCGATACTTATCGTTCCATTCCGACCAGCCCAACGGGAAATTTCCCACTTGATAGCCGCCTTCGCCCAGATCCCAGGGTTCGGCAATCAGCTTGATGGTGCTCAGCACAGGATCCTGACGGATGGTGTTAAAGAAGGTACCGAGCTGGTTCACTTCGTGTAACTCTCTTGCCAGTGAGGACGCCAGATCAAAACGGAAGCCGTCTACATGCATTTCCAGCACCCAATAACGCAGGCTGTCCATCATCAACTGCAACACGCATGACTCTTGCATGTCCAGAGTATTCCCGCAGCCGGTGTAGTCTACGTAATAACGCGGATTGTCCTCCTCCAGGCGATAGTAGGAGGCATTATCGATGCCACGGAAGGACAGTGTCGGCCCCAGATGACTGCCTTCGGCGGTATGGTTGTAGACCACGTCCAGAATCACTTCAATGCCCGCTTTATGCAGGGTTTTCACCATGGTTTTAAATTCACTGACCTGGCCGCTGGCGGAATAACGGGAATCAGGCGCCAGAAAGCCTATGGAGTTATAGCCCCAGTAATTGCGCGCGCCTCGTTCGACCAGATGGCGATCATCAAGAAAAGCATGCACCGGCATCAGTTCAACAGTGGTAACGCCTAGCCGTTGGAGATGCTCTATGACGGGGTCCATTGCCAATCCGGCATAGGTGCCTCGCAACTTGGGCAGAATATCAGGATGTTGCATGGTAAAACCTTTGACATGCAGCTCATAAATCACCATATCGCACCATTGAATGTCGGGGGGATGGTCATTTCCCCAGGCGAAAGCCTGATCGATAACACGGCACTTCGGCATAACATTGGCATTGTCACGACGACTAAAAGATAGATCGTCATCCTTGCTGCCTATGCGATAACCGAAGTGGGCGTCGCTCCAGAGCGGTGTCCCCACTATGTCTTTTGCATAGGGCTCTATCAGCAGTTTGTTCGGATTAAAACGATGTCCCTCTTTTGGTCGGTAAGGTCCATGCACCCGGAAACCATAAAGCAATCCGGGGCGGGCTTCTGGTAAATAGCAGTGCCAGACTAAATCACTGCGCTCTTTGAGTTCGACGCGCTGTACTTCGTTCTTGCCCTTGGCATCAAATAAGCACAATTCGACCTTTTCGGCATGCGCGGAAAAAATAGCAAAATTCACTCCTTCACCATCCCAAAATGCACCGCGCGGATAGGGGCGCCCCGGCCATACCGCTGTTATTGTCTTAGTCATCTTGAAAACCTCTGGTCAAAATTATTGACGCCTGGTTGAGCTGAATGCTGACCACACTGCAATCCTTAAATCACTGATGCAATCGCGACAGTATGCTGCGGAGCGGAATCACTACCCAATCCGGGCGCTTATCAAGTGCGTTGCGCACATCGTAAAGCGCCTTTTCCAGTATAAATAGATCGAGTAGGTCGCGTAGCGGTGCATCCGGTGCAACCAATGAATTGCCCACTGTTTCCATGTATGCGGCTAGGAAAACGCGGCTAACCTCTGCTTCCCACTCACGTACAAATGGCTCAAACTTTGACATATTCTTGGGCTGCTCTGCGCTGGCGTGGGCTAGAGCAGTATGGGCGGCATAGCTGAACGATCGCAGCATGTCGGCCACATCCCTCAATGGCAAGTGTTTGTGGTGGCGCTCAACGAAAGTGCAGGTAGGATCACCCTTAAAATCGGTAATCACGAAATCATTATGTGCAAGTAGCACGTGCCCAAGATGATAGTTGCCGTGGTAGCGTGTCTTGACTAATTTAAGCTGTCCGCTAATACACGCCTGTAGACGTTCTGCCAGTGCGTTGCGGCGCGCGAGCAATGTTTGTGCTAGCTCCACAACAGACACTGCAAGTTCTAGCTCCCGGCTTTTGAGCAGATCCAGTGTCCTTTGCGCTTCGGCTTGTCCATGCTGGATCCAGTTCGAGAGATCAGAGTCGTTAACGGGCTCCGGATCAAAGGCGGCATCACCGGTTATTTTTCCTAGCGCATTGTGTAGTTCGCCAGTCCGCTGACCAAGCGTGCGTATTAAAATTAGATAGGCAGCATGTGCTTGTTCCGGGGATTTGGGGGGCTCGCCTGCTGTGCGGCATTCTTCAAGGAATCGCCCGAGATAATCCAAGGTATAATTCCAACAGTCCCCCTGATTTCTTACATAGCCCTGCAACAAAGCCAGTGTCATTTTTCGACCTTCGCTGTCCTCATACTCAACTAGGCCAAACACGGGGGCTATATTGGGAAATTTGACCACCTCGGTTAAAAAACGCCCAATCTCGAACTCCGGTTGCATGCCGATTTCCAGATGCCGATAGCCTTTCAGAAAATATTGTTCAGCCAATACGACGTTAGTATTACTGCCCTGTAGGCCAAGTGATCTTATTGAAAAATTGGCAGATGCTTTACTGAGTGAAATAAAAGCGTCGGTAGCTGAAAAACGGATAGTGCCTGTTGCGCAAGTTAGCGTTTCTCGTGAGCGAATGGCCTCTTCCATTGCTTGACAAAACCACTCGTCGGCAAAAGCATCAGCCACTATGCCAATTTGAGCCTGTTGGCGCACTTTGGCCACAGTGGTGGGCAACATGGCGCGCAGGTGTTTCTCGTCGCCGTTTTCCCACGCCAGTGCCAGTGGCAAAAAGCAGGAATATGGCACGCCTAAATCACCTTCAACACGGCACAATGCTATCAGCCACTTTTTACCATCACTTCCCCACTCGGCATAATCGTTAATCACAACACGTCGAAGCACGACGTCTTTAGCGCCAGACCAGTGTTGCGCGGCGACAAAATGCGGTAATACCTCTTCTTCGAGCTGATGACGGACTTTCTCAGCAATGGCAATACGCGAAGGTATAACTCGATCATTGAAGAAGCTATTCCAGCCATCGAACAGCACCAGTGTCGGCAGTTCCTCGGGTAGTAAATGCTCATCGTGCCAAGCTGGGGCCTCTTCACCACTGGCCAGTCGGAACCAATAATGATTATGGCCGGGTAAGGTAAGAAGATAGGGTAATTCACCAATTGGCGGAAAAGACGCACGGCCCATTAATTCCACCGGCACGCGTCCCTTATACGCAGAAAGATCAAGTTCAACCGCCTGAGCGGCACGGGACAGGTTGGCCACGCACAATATAATGTCGTCTTGGTATAGTCTGAAATAGGCGAGTATCTTGCGATTGCTGGGATGCAAAAAAACCAGTTTCCCGCGACCAAATGCCTGATGATTTTTGCGTAGCGCCAGCACACGCTGCATCCAGTTCAACAGCGAACCACGCTCACGTTGTTGCGCCTCTACATTGACTGACCCGAAGCCATAGACCGGATCCATGATGGGGGGGAGATATAGGCGTTGCGGATCGGCGCGCGAGAACCCGGCATTACGGTCCGGACTCCATTGCATGGGGGTACGTACACCATTGCGATCACCCAGGAAAAAATTGTCGCCCATACCAATTTCGTCGCCGTAATAGAGACTGGGCGAACCCGGCATAGACAGCAGCAAGCTGTTCATCAACTTGATTTTATCGATTTCGTTGTCCATCAGCGGGGCCAGTCGGCGCCGAATGCCGACGTTTACGCGTGCGCGCGGGTCAACAACATACATCTGGTACATATAGTCACGTTCTTTGTCAGTGACCATCTCCAAAGTCAGCTCATCGTGATTACGAAGAAAGACCGCCCATTGGCAGGAGTCTGGAATATTTGGGGTCTGCCGCATGATATCGACGATAGGATGACGGTCTTCCTGGGCAATGGCCATGTACATCCGTGGCATGAGCGGGAAATGGTAGGCCATGTGACATTCATCGCCGTCACTGAAGTAGTCACGAACATCTTCCGGCCACTGATTAACTTCAGCGAGAAACACGCAATGAGGGTAATGTTCATCAAGTACCGCACGCATTTGTTTGATGACGGCGTGAGTTCCCGGCAGATTTTCGTTTTGAGTGCCTTCACGCACGCACAGATAGGGAATTGCATCCAAACGCATGCCGTCAACACCTAAATCCAGCCAAAAACGCATCAGTTTGATGACCGCTTTCACCACCTTTGGATTATTGAAGTTGAGGTCCGGTTGATGGTGGAAGAAACGATGCCAGTAATAGGCATGGGCTTCTTCGTCCCAGGTCCAGTTCGATCTCTCGGCATCCTGGAAGATAATCCGCGTTTCGGGAAATTTCTGGTTGGAATCACTCCATACATAAAAATCCCGTTTACTTGAACCGGCAGGTGCCCGGCGCGCCGCCTGAAACCAAGGATGCTGATCGGAGGTGTGATTGATGACCAGTTCAGTGATAATTTTGAGGCCGCGGCGGTGTGCTTCCTTTACGAACAGTTTGAAATCGGCCATGGTGCCGTATTCGGGATGGATGTTGCGATAGTCAGCAATGTCATAACCGTCATCACGCATTGGAGACGGATAGAAGGGGAGTAACCAAAGCGTGTTGACACCTAAGTCTTGGATATAATCGAGCTTCTGGATTAACCCCGGAAAATCCCCGGTGCCATTATTATCGCTGTCATAAAAAGCTTTGATATGCAGTTCGTAAATAACGGCATCTTTATACCAAAGCGGGTCATCCATCCATTGTGCGTTGCCCATCTGAGGATTTTTTATTTCGTTGGTCTCGTTCATAGTTCTCTTTTGCAGAAAGCTGTCTAAGCGCATTCGGTAAACACGCGTCGGCGGAATTTAAAATGTCACGATACTCAACAAAACTTCCGATGGTTCCAAGGAAATGCCGTCCTAATGCTGCTTGGGGCCGCATGTCCGATTCAAAAGAAACACATGGGGGACACCATTGCCGGATTCATAACGTTAAGATCCGTGTTAATACAGAGGGGACAGGAAAGAGGCCCCGTCCCCAATGTTCACTTCCCGGTTGACTTGTAATGGTCTAATGATTTTGGACAGTCAGAAGAGTCCCTTATACTCCTGAAAAGACCGAAAAGGATCCGCATGTCACAACGTAAGAAATTCACCCCTGCCTTCAAATTGGAAATAGCCAAACTGAT
>Ga0208625_100107_pt1 | contig 19845 bp, 22 predicted proteins | sample LakWasMeta8_HOW4_2_FD_183858 | JGI IMG/M metagenome (GOLD analysis project Ga0208625, IMG submission 183858) | Freshwater sediment methanotrophic microbial communities from Lake Washington under simulated oxygen tension - Sediment Metagenome... | ecosystem: Environmental > Aquatic > Freshwater >... | reverse complement strand
TCAATGGCTTGTTGATTGCTCATCCAAACATACCCTCAAAGGAAATGAATATAGGCTTTGGCTTAAAAACCATCTTGCGCTATATGATGTAGCCAGTGCTTTGTTTGCACCAGGATATGAAGTTCCGAATTAGGTCTCTTTTGTTTTTAAGTCTAACGTTGGCCCCAAAGTTGTTATAGGTGCTTAAACGAAAGGCTTGAGTGCATATAACCTGAAAATCGTCCTCGTCTGCGCAATACGAGGAAAGCAGCGTTCAATAATTACCACTAATCAGCACTGAATTTTCCAAAAATAAAGCCAGTGAGCTCATAACAATAAATATGATGGTTTAGATCGGTACAACACTATCAAATAAACCCAGCCCAGTTGCTCTTCTGCCTCCGGTGAGAAAATGACCTGATATGTTTTCAAGCTTTTTTGGCGGTGGCAGCCTTATGTTCAGCAGTAAGCCTGGCTAGACCTGTTCCACTGAGACGGCCCTTGTAGGATTGGCTTTCAGAGTACCATAGGCCGGTACGACTTGTTCCAAGAGCCAATTTTCTACTGCTCGGTCACTGGCCATAAGCACCCGTAATCCATCCCGAATCACTTCGCTTTCTGTTGCATATTCCCCGGTGACGACCTTGGCTTTTATAACATCAGCCATCTCTGTAGGAAGAGTAATGCTTAGTTGTTTTGTGGTGCGCAGAAGTGTTAAATATAATAAGTGTAGGACAAAATCCTACTTTATTAGAATAGCCTAAATCAATTCACATATCGCTCAAAGGTTGTACTTTATAGATTAAATTCAGGTTCCCCAAAGAGTGGACCGTCAAAAAAATAGATTTTGACCGAAACTGTGAATTCACCAATTGCAAAAAATGTGTCTTGATAGCAGACATTCAAATTTGTTTGGTTTTGACGAAGCCAAGGTCGCAGCTCGACATTTTTGCCACTCGCGCTTCTCCAAAGCCGCCAGTCGGCCGAAGCCAGATTCTGGAACTGGAGGGCCACAAAGCTGCCGTTGGCGACCTCAACCAAACGGCCAAAAAGAGACGTTCGCGAGTGGCAGCTTTACGGCGATAATTATAGTGATGAAACGAAGTTCGGTAATCAATAAAAATTGGCATTGTGCAATCATTGTTTATGTTGAAGCAAAACTCAGTAGGCCATTGCCGGAGTATGAAAGAGAATTTATAACGTCTCATGGACGTTCACTTCGGACAAGGCCATTCTTTCATGAGTGCAGATTTAACAAGTGAATCGGCACTTTTACTGCATAATTCTGGATGCTCATTCAGGTATTTAGACACAACATTTGCCGCTTTATCCGAAGTGATATTTTGTGGACAAAAAGACCAGACCCAATAGTTGCGTCAACAACCCCCATGACATAATAAACATAAGCTCCGGCATCATAGAGTTCCGTATTGTCAATATCACCGATTTTATAGGCGGTTGACTGTCGTGTAGCTTCTGACCATTTATAAAAGCATTGAAACCAGCGTTAGCTGAGATTGGCATCAGCATTGAAGTGATTAACTTTGACGCTTTCATTTGTACACTCAATGGTTTTTTTGTTACCTCAGAACAGTTTATATCGATATAAACTGTTCTGAGGTAACTGATAATGACAGGATTCGCTCCCTTGAGTCATTTAATTCCTTATACTCCATTCTTACTCAAAAAAACGTACAGCTTAAAAACACAATAATTCAATAAATAACAATTGGTTAGTATATTTTAAGCTAGACTATTTTTGACTCAGATGGCAGTGGTATTGGTAAATATTTAGGTTACACTTCCCCTACATAGTTTTCAAACTACGTGTTACATCCATCCTATGTAACTAATTAAAATACAATAAATGCTTCATGGTTGTGTAGAGAAAATTGATGAAAGCGATTGTTTGCACAAAATACGGATCACTGCCAATCCGTATAGCATCGGAGTAGTTTAAATGAAGACGGCAGGAACCGGGCGTATCGTGCTTTGGCGCGGAGGGAGTCTGTGGATAGGTCAAGCCGGAGAGCCCACGGATTTTCATTCCCATCATGCAATCCAGATCTCGTTTTCGTTCTCCGAAGGCGGGGTGAGATTTCGACGCCCCGGCGGAAACTGGAATACTTATCATGCGGCAATTATCGCTGCGCACCAGCCTCATGAGTTCGAAGCACGCGGCGAGTTTGTTGCGATGATCTTTGTTGAGCCCGAATCTCGCGATGGACGGGCGCTACACCAGCTATGTCTCGGCGAGGGGATCTCGTCGCTTGCCTATGGAACGCTTGAGCTTGAACTTGCAGCTCTCGCCGCCGCCTATCAGGGGTGCGACCTTGATTCAGAACTCGTCAGCCACGCACGTTTCGTGATTGCCAAGCTTGCCGCAACCAACACAGTCCCGGTGGTATCACTCGATAAGCGGATTGAACATGCCATGGAACTTATGCGTGAGCGTATCGGTGAAACGGTTCTGCTCGCCGATATTGCTGATGCCTCGAGCCTTTCTCCGGATCGCTTTCGCCACCTCTTCATCGAGCAAACAGGCATGAGGTTTCGGCCCTACATGCTATGGTTGCGCATCGAAATCGCGCTCACTGCGTTAGCGTCCGGCAAGAACTTGACCGAGGCCTCGTACGTAGGCGGATTTGCAGACTCCGCGCATTTTTCTCGGACGTTCAAGCACATGTTCGGGATTGCGCCTTCTAGTTTCCAACACGAATAGCCGTTTCATTCAAGCCATAGCAGACGTGAGTCCGTAGACTAGGCTCCGTCGTACCGTAACTGGACTAGTTTAAAAAATTCCAGCCTAAAGCACGAACTTTCATTTTGGCATTATCTTTAGAGATAGGCTGATGAGTGTAAGTAATATTCCACCGTTAACCAATTAATTCGGATAACGGTTCTCTTTGGATAATTAGGTGAGGTTTATATGAAAATTCGTTGGTTTGCACTCATTAAGCTATTGGCTGCATTTATGATGAGTAGTGCGGCATTCGCCGATTCTAAGGGCGATGCAGTGCTTGGCGTTTGGTTTACACCTGACAGTGATTCGGAGGTCGAAATTTATCACTGCGCAAAGAATAACTATTGCGGCAAAGTCACTTGGCTTAAAGCCCCAAACTTCCCGCTAGATGACGACACGTCATTCGCTGGAAAACTGAAAGTTGACCGCTATAACCCCGATGAGCACAGACAAAACGACCCCGTAGTTGGAAAAGAAATTTTGCAGGGTTTGTTTTACAGCGAAGATTCACTATGGCATGACGGCGAAATTTATGATCCAAAAAATGGTAAGACTTATCAGTGCAAAGCAACAATTACCTCGGATGGCAAACTGGAAATCAGAGGATTTATTGGCATCTCGCTGATCGGGCGTACCAGTGCCTGGACTAGACGGAGTAGCTGATATGAGCCCAAAGATACCCTTCATGGACGCTGAAAATATTCATCAAGTATTCGACTGGCTCTGGAGTTCCGGCCAATTATCTGAGCAGGATATTGCAAGTCTGACTGAGCTTGGCATAGAAGCTGTTATCAATTTAGCTCCCCCAACGTCATCAAACGCCTTGTCCGGTGAAGCTGAATTGGTTACGCAGCAAGGAATTGCCTACATTCATATTCCTGTGGCATGGGAGATGCCTGAGCTTCATCAGCTAACGCAGTTCTTCGGCACGCTCAAGGCCTTCGAGGAGCGTAATGTTTGGGTGCATTGTGCAAAAAACATGCGGGTAGCTGTTTTTATCTATCTCTATCGGAGATTATGTCTGCTGGAGAGTGAGGAAGCATCAGCCTATCCAATGCAGGAGGTTTGGGTGCCAAATGAAACATGGCAAACCTTCATCGCTAATGCTTTGATTATGCACGTTAACCCTGCATTAGCCTCAGGCTTTGCATCATGAACGCTCTTGAAATCAGAGTTCCCCCGGTCGCTTTGGCGCTGTTCTTTGCAGGCGCAATGTGGCTTGCCTCAGTACAGTTTCCAGCTATGTCCTTCGTCCTACATTGGCGTCTTGTTATGGCTTGCTCATTGGGCGGTATTGGCATTGTGTTCGCTGTTGCAGGCGTTGTTGCATTTCGTACTGCCAAGACCACTGTTAATCCAACGCAGCCAGGGGCCGCTTCTACCTTGGTTAGATCGAGCATCTATCGTTTTAGCCGGAACCCCATGTATGTCGGCTTCTTATTTGTGCTAGCTGGTTGGGCATTCTTTGTTGCGAATGCGCTGGGATTTATCTTCTTGCCAGTGTTTGTTATCTATATGAATCGCTACCAAATTTCACCCGAGGAAAGAGCGCTGTTTTTAAAGTTTGGCAAAGAATTCGCCGCTTACACTCAGTCCGTTCCGAGATGGTTATGAGGCATAAGCCTTCATTACAGCGAACCGCTTTCGGTGGCGCCGCTTATCAAAGATTAGAATCCAGGAGCTTAAATGAATTATCTCGCAGGTATTGTCATCGCCTTAGTTGTTTCGTTGTTCGCTACACGCGTCGGCTTCGACAAAGAACGTAGCTTTTATCCAACAGTGTTGGTCGTGGTTGCATCCTACTATGGTTTATTTGCGGTTATGGGCGGTTCGGTTCAAGCCATCCTTAGTGAGTCAGCAGTTATGGTCGTGTTTTTAGCTGCCACCGTTCTTGGCTTCAAACGCAATTTGTGGTTTGTCGTTGCGGCGTTAGTCACTCATGGCCTATTTGATTTCTTCCATGGCCACCTGATTTCCAATCCAGGCGTTCCTAGTTGGTGGCCAATGTTTTGCCTGACCTACGATGTGGTGGCCGCCGTATATCTCGCCTATCTTTTGCGGCATTCAAGAGTCATTGCAAAGGCCCTTTAACTTGGCGTTCAACAGGAGCGATCAACTTGCAAGGGTATCCGTGTCGGTAACGACCCTCGGGTTTTAACTAGCAAATCAATGATTGAGGAAAACAAATGAAGTATTCCGCTTTGCTAAAAATTACCGGTTTCGCGCTAGTGCTGATTGCCGTGTCAGCGTACTACTCGCAATCGTGCCTGGGCGCAGATCCCAGTTACGCGAACATTTCGGCACTGACGGAGAACTCGCTAACTCTCCCTGCACCGAAGGACCGACGTACACGTCCGCTGGTCGTGGGACTTGCCGACAATGCCGGTACTGAAACCACGGATTTTGTAATCCCTTACGGGGTCTTGAAAGAGTCTGGCGCAGCAGATGTGGTGACGGTTTCCACAGAACCGGGCACGGTTAAACTAATTCCTGCTCTGCAGATACGCACGGATATGACGATAGGGCAATTCGACCAATCAACCCTGGCCGGAGCGGACATACTGATTATTCCTGCCATGGATAGAGAGGAAGATCCGGTACTGCTCAACTGGGTCCGAGCCCAGTCCGAAAAGGGCGCGACGGTGATGTCGATCTGTGGGGGCGCACGGGTTATCGCACATGCAGGTCTGCTCGAAGGCAAAGCGGCGACCACACACTGGTCAGGTTTGGAGGAAATTACTGAAATATTTCCTGGTACGACCTGGGTGCATAACCAACGTTTTGTTATTGATGGACAGATAATGACGACTACCGGTATCAGTGCTTCCTTGCCGTCATCGTTGGCGCTGGTCGAAGCGATTGCCGGTCGGCATACTGCCGAACTTACTGCACAACGACTGGGCGTGGGCACTTGGGGAACCGATCACGATACGTCTGCATTTACTCTAGGCGTAGACCAGATATTTCTTGCAGCCGGCAATTGGCTCGCCGTGTGGCGACACGAGATCGTCGAGATGCCGGTTGACGGCGGTTTCGACGAAATTTCCGTGGCATTTATGGCGGATGCCTGGTCACGAACCTTTCGCTCCGAAGCATTAGCAACGCATGCAAGCGGCGCGGTGCGTTCCCGCCACGGCCTGCTGATAGAGACTGAGACAGTATCAGAGTCGGAGCACTATGTCCTGCCGGTCTATACAGGCACACCAGCGAGCGCACTGGATGCGGCACTTGAGGCTATCACGGGGCGCTACGGTGCTCCGACCGCAGATTTTGTGGCGCTGCAATTTGAATATTTGCGACGCCAGCCCATTTATTTAAACATTGAGATATAAGAGGTAATAGATGGAAATATTGGCTTGGGCTTTTCTTGGTGGCATTGTCGGCAGCGTGCTGATGGATGTCACCGAAACTTATACGGCCAAGGTAGGCATTACTAGTGGCGTAACTATCGCTTTGGTTGGTCGTTGGTTCTTAAGCTTGCTGTGCGGACAATTCGCTCATACCAACATCCTCGACTCCAAGCCATTCATCCGCGAGGTAGAAGCTGGCTGGACATTTCATTTCCTTGGCGGTGGTGGTGTGGCGCTTATGTATCCACTCTATTTCCAGATCGCGGGACTGCCATTTCCCAACAATCATTTGATTGGCGGCCTGCTATTCGGCTTGGCTTCGCGCAAAAGAATCCATTCGACCGACGCTAGGTTGATGGCCCAACCCGCCGCCATGAATAGAGTTCCTGCCAGCTCTCAGTGTATGCTGGGGAATAAGTACCAGGGCAAATGGGACAGAACCTGTGTGCTGGCACCGAGGCCGAGCGCATAGCTGCGCATCATCCAGGGGCGGTGGCTTGGGATGTCGCGCCTCTGGATAGCGGCAAAGCCGAGACAGATGAACAAAATCATCGCCGAACCTACCAGGAGTCGAATGGCGTAAAGGATAGCTCCGTCATACTGGACGTGCAGATAAAACTGGGCCATCCACAAGCCTGTGAGCGCGGCAACCAGCCCACAAGGGACCATAATCCGTCCGGAAGCGCGGTGCTAGTTGGGTTTGCGGCGGCGGAAACCGGGGAAGAACTGGAAGGCGCCGAGTAGGCAGTAAAGAGTGACGCTGATAATGTGCAGTACCACGGGCAAAGGCGCCGTGAAGAACAGGGCGTTGTCCGGTGTGATCTCAGCGCCGCCACCGAGGAGCTGGTTAAGGCGAAAGCTGCTCGCTACAACGTGGATGACGCTGAGCGCTATCAAACTAGTAGATGAGCCATTCGGCTTTTGTGAAGGGGGTCATCTTCAAGATTTTTTGCGTCTAAAGTAAAGTTGAAAAATAAAGCCTCTGTATAACCGCGCTCTGGTTGAGCGCAGTATTGGGCTTTAAAACTAAGTGTTTGATGGGGTTCGCTATTGCTCTACCCATCTACCGCGCTTCGATGAACGCTTGACCGTCTCGGACGTCACATTTGAGCACGTAAGTTTGGCCCGCTTGTAGCGTCAGTGTTTTACTGGGCCGGTGACTCGAAAACCCTTTAAAGCAATAGACCTGAACGTCATACTCTCCCGGCAATACATGAATTTCTTTGGGGTAGTCCGTAAAACCGGGCAAGCCGAATGTCTTCTGTTCGCCCGAGCCGTTGGATACCATCTTTTTATAACCGATAATCGCCGCATGGTATTCATCAGCAAAGGGATTTCCCTCGTAACCTTGGATCACCGCAATGTCGCTCACTCCCTGACTGTTGCCTGCATATTGTTTGACGGGTGTCATAAAGCCACAGGAACAGAGCATGGACACTGCAATAACTATAATGATGTTTTTCATGAATTGATCTTGTAGAAGAGGAAATTTGTCTGGATTAGTCTATTCACATCACACCGTGCAGCTGCTGAATAAAACCAGTATTTTTTAAAGAAGGGTTTAGTACCCAGCGCATTAATTTAAAGCAATCGCTTTAACTATACATCACCCGTTTGGGTGATGGTTTAAGATGAAATTTTTGTTACCACTGCGTTATTCGGTGCGGTGAACATCCCAAAAGCAATGGTTAGCATTTGTATAAGCTCGGTTTGACGATGTGTACCCGTTTTTGCCAATACCTGCTTTAGTTGGGTTTTTACTGTGTTATTACTGATGCCACACAATTGCGCGTAATCATTTTGCGTTTGTCCACGCAACAAAGCGGTTGCCAATTTTGCTTCGGACGGGGAAAGGCCGTAACAATGTGTCAGCAGTGTGTCTTCTAAATCAAGCGGCATATCAGGATCGCCAATAAATAAGGCAACAACCGGTACTGATCCAACCAAAGGTAAGGGTTGATTTTGTAGCGACACCACAGATGCCGATAATGGCTGATTTGAATTGTTTCGATACAGACTCATGGCATTGCTTTGCCCTAGCTCTGCGGCACGGCTGATTAACTGATTTAAAGCGCGGGTTTGCTTAACATTCCCCGTCACACAGTGACCGGTAGCATTCAGACCAAAGTCGTTTGAAGAGCGGATTAACGAAACAGCCATTTCATTCACAAAGACAGCTTTGCCCGCGTCATCAAACAAGATAACACCAATTGGCAAGCGATTTAACAGCTCAGCATTTGCTGTTTGTACGCTCTTAACTTCGAAAAGTTTTTTGTAAATCATGCAAGAGCGCCGCAAATGCGGCATCAATCGGGCAAGTAATGCCGTTTCGTCAGCAGAAAATGATTGTTGTTTGGTTTTAAACATCGACAGCCTTACTGCCAGCGTATCCTGCTTGGGAATATGACCCACCAGAGCATGAAAGTGACCTTGTGGTTTAAGCCAGTCGTTATAAAATTCGGTCTTTACAAATTGCTGTGTGGGGAATAATTGATCAGATGTTATGATTTTTCCTACGGGTAAATCCTTGGAATTATCAAGCCAAACATTGACCTTGGAATAATAACTGTCATAAGACATAACCGCTTCAGGGGCGGTGCGGGCAGATTGAATGAAAGATAATTGATCGCTACGGCAAGTCACAGTCCGACTGGAAAAATCCACCATATAATCACTGTGGCGTTACTTTCTATAACATTTGACAACTGCTCTAAAAAAACAACCCACAATTCAGGCATGACAGCGGCATCATAAATTTTGCCGATTAACTCATCATACTGACCTTCGTTTATCATGCGATTTACCTGTCTGAGATAATATTTTCTGTCAAATTTGATGTTGATGGAAACAGAAAATCAGGAGCAACCATCCTGTCACGTCGAGTAGAATCATGACACGTTTCCATAGTGTGAAGATCGCTTTTCGAGAGCATGGCTTCCTATCGCAATGACGAGCGCGACGATAATCAGCAGTGCCGCGACGGAAAACGTGAGCCGTATGCCATTGGCAACGGCCTCGGGACGCGCTGTCATCGTGTTGGTCGATGCCGATCCGAAAGCAAACACAGCACCCATAACGGATGCGCCGGTAATGAGCCCGAGATTGCGCGACAGGTTAAGCATGCCGGATATGACGCCCCGTTGGTCCGGGCGAATATTCGTCATGACTCCAGTGTTATTGGCCGCCTGAAACAGCGCATACCCGGCAGTGATGACGGCGAGCGGGGCGATGTAACCCGGTACGCCAAACCTCGTCGGCAGCATGGGCAGTATGGAGCAGCCGACCGCCATTCCGATGAGCCCGGAAATAGTTATGTACTGTGCGCCAAACCGATCCACGCTGCGACCAGCGGGTATGCCCGTCAATGCGGCGACAATCGGACCGGACGACATGACGAGTCCGACCCAGACTGTGTCGAGCGCAAGCGCACCAGAGAGATAGAATGGTCCAACCACTAGTGTCGCCATCATCACGGTCGAGACTAGCGCGCTCATAGCAAATCCCGCGCTCAGTACCGGATTTCGGAACACCGCCAAGCGGAGCAAAGGTGACGCAGCTTTTGCCTCGGCATGCATGAACAGGCCGAGGCAAAAAACCGCCGTGATCAGCAGGGCCACGTTGTGTAGGCCGAAACTGCCGCGCCCTGTCGTCATGGCGAGTGCATAAGTCACAAGCGTCAGGGCAAGCAGCAGCGTACCCCTAGCGTCGAAGCCGCTACCACCCGTCGTCATTCCCTGGTGATCAACGGGCAGGTAGCGTTGCGCGAGTAGCAAAGCCAGGATACCCAAGGGTATGTTGACGAAGAAGATGGCCGGCCAACCAAATCCGGCGATCAGCACGCCACCGAGTGAAGGTCCAAGAGCAGTGCCAATCGCGGACATGGTTCCAAGTAGTCCCATGGCGCTACCGGTCTTTTCTTTTGGAACCGTCTCGCCGACAAACGCCATGGTGAGGGCCATCATGAGGGCCGCGCCTAGCCCCTGAACCGCCCGGGCGGTAATCAGCAGATATAGCGTGGGGGTTATGCCGCACAGCACCGAGGCCACCGTGAACAGGATGATGCCGATCAAGAGCAGCCGCCTGCGGCCAAAAAGATCACCGAGCCGTCCGACGCTGACTATCAGGGTGGTAATGGCGAGGAGATAGGCGAGAACGACCCACTGGACTTGCTGGAAGGCCGCGCTGAACGCCAGCGCCAGCGTTGGCAAGCCGACATTGGCGATGCTGGTGCCCAGCGAGGACAGCAGCATGGATAGCGAAAGGCTGGCTAGCGCCCATCGAACCGAAGCTGTCCGTTCCACACTTCCAATAACTGTATTACTCATTTTGCAACAACCAAACATGCTCTTTTGCACATTCCCTCTTCAACCCGCCAGGAACAGTTGTGCTTGCTAGCAGCGTTAAGTCGTAAACATCGCTATAGTGTTGACTGACTTCCTCGTTACTGATTGAAAAAGGCGGGCCTTCCATCAGGCTTTGGTCGTACTCATAGCAAATTAGCAACTGCGGCGCTTTATCCGTCAGCTCCGATAAATGCGCGGTGTAACGATGGCGCATCTTTTCGGGTAGGGCCACCAAAGCCGCCCGGTCATAAATGGCATCGACTGGGCCAAGTATCTCTTTGGACAAGTCAAAAATATCACCCACAAATAGATCGATATTGTTTGCACTGTAGTGATCTACTTCACCAACGCTAAGAATTTTTGGCTCCACCCCAAGGCCCGCAAATAATTGCTCAATGGCAATTTTGCTCAATTCAGCGCCAGCGACACGATAGCCCTTGGAAAGTAGCCAAGGAATATCGAGAGTCTTACCGCACAAGGGCAAAAATATACGGCTGCCTTTCACGAGAGCAAGCTCATCGAAATGTTTCACCAGTAGTGGGTTGACTGCACTTTCATGGAAAGCGATTTCATTTTTTTCCCACTTTTGGTGCCAAAAACTTGTATCCATCATAAATAAGCCTCTTTAGAAATTTGCTTGCACATAACTCGGTTTTTTCTGGCGATTCCGTTTGGAGCAATCAGAAGCACAAGCATACGCCTATGCCTGGCATGGCGGAAGGCGCACCATTTGCACTTTATTCATGCGTTTGACGCTACTATTGATCAAATTGTGCTAGGCTAGCTGCATGTCGACACCTGATCTCAACTTACTTATTACCCTTGACGTACTGCTTGCGGAAGGCAGCGTCGCGCGCGCAGCACAACGGCTGAGGCTTAGCCCATCGGCGATGAGTCGGGCATTGGCGCGATTGCGAGAATCGACTGGCGATCCGCTGTTGGTCAGAGCCGGACGCGGTCTCGTTCCGACACCTCGAGCGCTAGAACTTCGCGAGCGGGTCAGTCGACTCGTCCAAGAAGGAACGGCGGTTTTACGCCCTGCCGACAAACTCAACCTCAAACAGCTCGTTAGAACTTTCACGCTGCGGACCAGCGAAGGCTTTGTGGAAAATTTTGGCTCGGAGCTCATTACTCGAGTAGTCAAGGAAGCTCCCGGCGTACGACTGCGTTTCGTGCAGAAGCCAAACAAAGATAGCGCCCCGCTACGCGACGGAATTGTCGATCTGGAAACGGGCGTTGTGGAGAAGACAACAGGGCCGGAGTTGCGTGCGCAGGCCTTATTTCGAGACCGTTTCATCGGCGTCGTGCGAATCGGGCACTCGCTATGTCAGGGCGAGATCACACCCTCCCGTTATGCTACGGCCAGGCACATCTGCGTCTCGCGGCAGGATTCCGACAAGGGTCCGATTGACGAAGCCTTGGAGCAGATCGGACTGGAACGGGAGATAGTCACAATCGTCGATGGCTTTTCGACCGCGCTGGCTCTAGCGCGGGCCTCCGACCTGATCGCCAGTGTTCCCGAACAACACACTGGAATCCTGCGTACTGGAATGCATAGTTTCCCACTTCCGGTCTCCACATCGGAGTTCACGATTTCAATGCTCTGGCACCCTCGGATGGATGCCGATCAAGCGCATCGTTGGTTGCGCGGGTGCGTTCGGGATATTTGTGCGGCGATCCGCTGAAGGGGTAAGTCTCACACAGCCAGAGTGCGATAGCGTAGATATTGTTTGACGTGAGCTACTGGTCGTATCTGGTTAACACAATTGACCACTTTGGATTTTCGCGAACGTCCGCAATACGGATGCGAATTTAGAGGAGTAACTGTCGCTTGTGGGTCGTGATTTGCCCATTCAAAATCGGTAGCAGCTAAAAACAAGCGGTTGCTACCTTTTGATGTGCTAAATCTCTGTCTGCTCTGAAATTTCCAGGGCGTCGTCAACTTCAATGCCGAGATACCTGACTGTGCTTTCAAGCTTAGTATGACCTAGCAATAGCTGAACGGCACGCAAGTTTTTTGTCCGACGGTAAATCAAAGTCGCTTTTGTCCGGCGCATCGTGTGGGTTCCGTAGACTGCCGGATCAAGACTGTCAATCAACTTGCCTTTGTTCCATGGTGCGTGTCGATTGTTTTGATTTTCTTGGTTCATGACAAACTCCTAACTTTGGTTTATGGAGATTTATTGTCATGCTACTGGCGCTGACCGACGGAAATTTAAATAGCTAATAATGTTCGACAAAAAAATTGTTTTTTGAACCAATAAGTTCTTGTTACTGTGTACCTATTTTGGTACGCTAAATAAATAAATAAATAAATAAATAAATAAATAAATAAATAAATAAATAAATAAATAAATAAATAAATAAATAAATAAATAAATCCAATCCTGTCTGTTAGATTTTTTGCCACTGAAGGTGGCAGCGAGCCCGTAAGGGAATGGTTGAAAGAATTATCTGCCCAAGATAAAAAAACGATTGGCGAAGATATTAAAACGGTGCAATTCGGTTGGCCTCTCGGCATGCCGTTAGTCGATCATCTCGAAGGCGACATTTGGGAAGTCCGAATTAAGCTTGAAAACCGGATTGCGCGCGTTCTGTTTGTCATAGACCACCATACGATGAGGCTTTATCAAAAAAAGTCAAAAAGCACCTAAGCAGGAACTTGATTTGGCAAAACAAAGATTGAAAACTTTACGAGGTAAACAATGAACAGTCAGCACGAAGAAAACTCCCATATCGGTAGCAGCTTCGACGACTTCCTGAGCGAGGAAGCCATTCTTGACGAAGTCATAGCTGTAGCGACCAAGCGGGTCATTGCCTGGCAAATATCCGAAGGCATGTCTGCGCTTAAGCTCAGTAAAACGGCAATGGCAAAAAAAATGCACACCAGCAGAGCTTCGCTTAATAGGTTGCTGGATGAAGAAGATACCAGTTTAACCTTGACCACCTTAGTGAGCGCCGCCGCCGCGCTTGGTAAAAAGGTGAAAATAGAGTTGGAGCCAGTGTGAACTTTGTGCGGGCATAGCCGTAGTTGCAGGTTCAAGACCGGCCATCAACTGCCGGTCGCGACTGGCAGCTTTGTGACGATGAATATGACGTAATGAAGCTCGGCAATGTGCTAACAGCCGAGCTAACGTAAGGTGGGCAACCTTGTAGTCTCTTTCATGCGAGCAAGCCGCTGGATATGAGAAATTCAAGAGCCGCTCCTTGTGCTTACAGGAAAGCGCAAGGAGAGCACGACTAAAGTGCTAGTGAGGTTTCAACTGCGACATTGCCTGTCTGACGTAGCCAAGTAAACGCTGGTCTATTCCAGATCCATCCAACAACTCTGGATGCTGTGCCATTGCTTCGCGTAGCTTTACCTGAGTCTCGGGGTCGTTACCCGCATAAGAACGTACGATTTCCATCCAGTGCAAAGTGAGTTGGCGTACTCGTGGATCATCCGGAGCGATACCGTCTTCCATATGCTGGAACACTTCAGCGATCAATGCGGGAAACTTTCCTGTGCTACTAGTGTAGTTCTTACGCAGAAACCCCATTTCTTGCGACGAAAGGTACTTTTGATAGATCACGTATTTTGTCTCAGCATAAGCTTGCTGAACGTAGAAAATCATATCAAGTGTAACACCAGTCTGAGTCTGCGCACTTGGTTCGTTGAAATGCATCATATTGAGCTTTGCCAGCAAACGTGGATCTCCATGCGAATCACGCATAAGCATTGTCATCCAACGTTTCGCCAAAGTCTGTGCGCTGGGGCTTTGAGATGGAACCTTCATTTCCATTGCCTCGCGCACCGACTCAATCAACTCAGCCCACTCAGCAACGGTGGTATTATCGGCTGTGCTCAATAAGCGGAAACGCTTCTGCTCTTCCTTCGTAAAGTATTTATCGTACATATTCATCATCTCCAGAGTTATTAGCCATTCGGCAAGCTCAGGTTCCTCTCCCCGCTGCAACTGACCCTGCAACTGGGCCAAACGGTCGCGCAGTATCGTGCTTTGTGCGATCTGGCTATCCAGCATTTGAATCTGCTGATCGACGATAGAAGAGAGGTGAGTACCGGGGTTTGCCAACACAATTCCGATATTGGCCAACGACAAACCGAAACGCCGCAATGCCTGTATCTGATGCAGACGTGCGATGTCTTTGCGGTTGTAAAGTCGATAGCCGCTGTCGGAGCGCGCAGAAGGCGTGAGTAAACTGATAGCGTCGTAGTGGTGAAGCGTGCGCACAGTCAGACCGCAATGTTTAGCAAGCTTTCCCACTTTAAGTAACATCGAATACTCCTTTCTTCATACGTTTGGCAAGGTTAATGGCTGACGTAACGTGAGTGTCAAGCGAATTTTGTCGCCGTCAATTTATTTAACATAAACCACACTTATGTGAGATGTTTGTAAAGACAATATAGAAATGCCTTGTATCGGCTCACATTTGACCGTCCGGTTAGGAGCAGAGAATTTATAAAGCTCAGCGGCAGGTTTGGGTCGCCTGGAGACCGTCCGCTCATATTAGATTGATCGCCGTAAAGCTGTCATTGAATTCCGATACCTGAAAGCAGCCGTTCGTCACTGTGTCCAACCGACCCAGAACAACCTGATGACGGTTGCAAGCCGGACGGCAGCTTTCCGATCTCCAAGCTGGCGGTCGAGTTTTGGGCTGACCACCTCCTCATCGGCCGACGGAGACTTTCGCGTCCCACCGAAACTGATCACCAAAGTGCCGGCTTCGATGTCAGCTTTCCTCAAAACCCGAACCTTCCGCAACCGCGAGCAACTGACGGTTCAAACTAGCAAAGAGGGTAAAGAGAATCGTGTCACGCAGGTCATTGACCCCGGTATCGAATCAATCGCTTGCGTCGGAGACTCTACTTTCCTGTTGGGTGATTGGTCTCCGCTTAGGGTTTTTTCTCCGCGAGGGGGGGCTTCTTAGTATTGGCATCGGACTTGCTGTCACTATCTTGAGCACCTAGTAAGGCGGCACCGGAGCCCGGCAACATAAACTCCGCCACGGCGGCCTGTCCAACCTTGCTATCCAGGACCTTGCTGAATGTGTCTAGAACCTTGGATTGCAACTGCACCGCGCGATCACCTGCCTTGGTAGCGCCTTCTGCGCTGAGGGCAGCCAACTTGTCGGCGAGGGACACGGCTTGGGCCAGACCACCCATGTCGCGGAACATATCGCCTTTGCCAACCTGCCCGAGGACTTTGTCAATATGCGAGACGTCGGCAAGCTTTTCGGAACGGAGCAGGGCGAGGTTCGAAGCGAAGTCTTGCCCTTTAAGGTCCATGGCCTTCGCCCGGTCACGCGATGTGAGCTCTGCAATCTTCGGTGGAAGAATCGGGATCATATTGTCGCCCCATTTCCCAAACCGTTCGTCAACCTGTTCGGCGGCGAGGCCCTGTCCCAACACAGCCTCCGCGAAGACGCCAGAGGTGGGCAGGCCAACTGTAGGAGACTCACTCTCGGTGTCCCCCTTGGGTTTCAGGTTGAGGTATTTCTCTTTGAACTTATCACGCTCTGCCTCACCGTCTTTACTGTTTTCGAAGCCCCACCGGAAAGCCAGGTAATTACCGAAAACGCCTACCGGTTGCGGGTCCACAAGGGTGGAAATCGGCTGCTCCTGGATCTTGTATTTTTGCAGGATGCGGTATATGCGATAGGGGCTCATACGGAGCCAAAGCTGTTGGCTCAGGAATAAGCGTTGTTTGTTGAAAATCTTGCCAATGGATAAACTGGCTTCCGCCCTCTTTATTTCAAGGTCTTTGATTGCAGAATCTATAGAACTTAATGATGCGTCTTCGATCGGTGGCAGCGTCGCATACTTACCCTTAAGGATTGCATATTCATTTGATGTTTCAGTCATTTTTTGAGTATTTGGAACATACACAGTTTTTTCAATAAAGTTACTCGGGCCATTGTTGAGAGAACAAGGGTTATCTTCGTCAACAACACTAATGATCTGGGTAGTGGGTACCCGGGCTTGTGCATTTTCTTGCGCGAGTTGTTTGGCCCTTTGATAATCTTTTATCTGCGAATCGAAATTTGCCTGTTCTGCCGTGGCAGTCTCTTCCTGACCCTCATCAAGCGCCTTCTTAAGACGCTCAATCATTTCGGTTGCACCCAAGTCTGCAAAAATACCTAGTAATTGCGCCTGGTGATACTTGATTACGCCGGGCTTTTCGAAGTCCAGTGGCACAAGGGGCAAGAAGAGGCACCGGTCCCATCCGGTTAATTCGGTCTTGACCTTGTAGGTCTGAAGAACTTCGAAAAAAAGGATATTTAGCGTATGCCGACGATTGTAATTCGCAAGAACACGGGTGGTCTGGGACTCGGCCTCCTGCTCGGAAACCTCCCGCACCACCGACTGGCGCCGTGAGCGCAGCGCCTGTGACTTCTCGGCCGTGCTTTGAGCGATCGCGTTGGTTGACTCCGCCGCCAAGTCGCGACTGCCGGCGCTGAATTGGGCGGTGAGCGCGGTACTCGTGGTTGAGGAGGCAGAAGCGGATCCAAATAAAAACGATACCCCGGCCTGTGCGCTGACGGAACTGGCAAAGGCTGATGACGTACCCGATTGGGCTTCCTTCGCGACGGCTCTCTGCACTTCGTTTACCGCACGGTTCTGTTCAGCATAACTACTGACGGATTCTCCCTGCTCGACGGAATCGGTACTGCTACCGGTCGTCTTTCGTTCCCACCGGGTGACAGCAACCTGCGTTACCTCGCCGGGCGCAAGACACAACGACTGCAGCAGGTTGCCAAGCTCAATACCCTTTTGGCACCAAACTTGTTCATGTACAGTCAGCACGCCATATGCCGGCTTCAAATCCGCTTCCGGCAACTTTTCGTCATACGGATCGATCGGGCCCTTGAGGTCTTGCAATTTAACACTACGTGAGCCGATAGTGTCGAGGATAAAAAGTGATCGGTAGTAGGCCGGCTCGCCGACTGCAACCTTGCCCATTGTTGGTACAAGATAGCCAGGGGTTTCTGCGTCCAGCTTCGCAGCAGGAGCATTTGATTCAGGTGTCAGTTTGGTGGCATCGGCAGCGTTCGATTCGTTGGTCATACGAGACCCCCTTTTTGGGAATTAACCAAGACGGGCAATCCACCGGCTCTGCTGGGGTGGACGTAGAAGGTGGACATATCAGTGAGTCCATCAGGGACACTTCAGGCCGTGAGCCGCCAAGCTCACAACTGTGGAGAATCCTAATAGAACATTTTAATAGCCTAAACCTTTTTGGCATATGTGTGCAAGTACCACGCGGTGTTTATCCCGAAGTGTCGTGCGTCAGGTATCTGATCAGTTACCTGACGTTAACGCTCGTCAGTTTTTTGGGGTCGTTGCGAGCAATATGGCCGTTGTAACAGAGTGATAATTTCAATTTGTTCGCCGAATACCGGACATCCGTGTGGATCACAGGATGCCTTAACTAACTAAATTGAAAAGTTACTCCGACGGTCGGGTAATGGCCGAACTGAGGCAGTCAGTTACGGTCCAGTTCATTGACAATGAATGTCTGCAACCACAACATTTGTAGATTTGTTGTCAGCACACGTTTATTAAATTGTCCTGACTTCGTTGAGAAGGGCGGGATGCCTGTCAAGTAATTTAAATAAGGTGGGAGTCAATTAGCGCCTCCTGATACAAAATATAGTGGTGAACGAATTGGATCATCAAACCAAAACAAGACCGGTTCTATAAGCGGGGCGAGATTACCCGCGAACCTATAGGTATTTTGTGAAGTGGTTTCCTGACAATGACTCTTGTGTTGCCTTTCTGATGAAGTTACGGTGGCCAGATGGTTTTATTTGTTTAGTATGTGGTTCTAAATTGAGACTGATATTGCCGATGGCTTTAATTTTGGCAGCAACACAATATACAGTGGGTGGAGGTGCTAATTGACTACCCATTTTAATAATTTAACTAACGTTTAAAGCGGCTTAGTTTTTCCATTCTCCTAACGCGAAGAGGCATGGACTCCGCAACCGAAAATCTCGGCAGCTTCCCCTTGGTCAAGTGCTAGCTTCTTGCGTACATTTGCAATGTAATCTGGATCAACAATCGACGCATTCACTTGTACGTTGAATTTCAGCATCAGACTCATCGTGCGCAGTGATTTCTCTACAGCCAAAATGGATTCATCGCAAGTTGGGCAAAATTCGCCAATCACTGCCAGATTAATACTTAACATAACAGCGCACTTGGCGCATCGAATGATGCATGCAACAGTTAAGCAAAGCTCTCGTGTAAATGTCGATTTTTCGACGCCACTTGGACTAACAAGACCATAGCTATACCAGCCAGAAAGCCTGGAAACACAAAGTCCAGAGGTTGTTGCTCAATAGCGAAGCAGTCTGCACTATTGACAAAGTAGAATTTTTTGCATGACTGGGTAGTCATTATATAACCCCAGTCAATGCTTTGATTTCTGCAACAGACCACGCCAGTCGGTTTTTGATCCTAAGTGGCCGGATCGGTCCATTTTCTAGGCAGGCCCACGATCTCAGTGTTTGTGGCTTGCGATTTAGATAGTACGCCGCGGCATTGGTTTGCACCGTTGGACAGGTCACTTTATCTAGCTGGATATATTGATTGGTGGTGGCCATTGATTGATCCTCAATTATGTTGATATTAAGGATCACTATAGAGTCACAACATTAATAATCAATAACCCATTGATTATTAAAGATATTTAGTATGTTATCGCACCTGCGGTAACATACTTAAAAACATAATATATTGAAAAATAACAAAAAAATAATTCAGTAGGTGTCGGCAACTGTTGCGGCTGATATTGCCCGCCCAGTTCACATGGGTAAGTACAAATGTAGGCTCTCCGAAATCGTGTCGAGTTACTGGGATAATGCTCGTTACCCCTGTTAGCTATGCTTGACTTGGTACGCTATTTGGCACCTTGAGGTGTTTAATACTGGGAGAGGTCGTATTCTGCTTGTGTACACCTCCAACTTTCGGCTGAACCGCTCATCCAGGCTTCAAGACTAATTGTTATATCCGCACTGATACTACTCGGCCCTTGATGACACGATACGCCAAGCTGAACAGCAGCTTTGGCGACCCCAATACCCAGTTCGTGCAAAACATCATTTTTCAAAATACTGCTCGAACAGGCGGATCAACAAAATCATTTAATAAAGCTAAGCTGCCTGTCTATCAAGAGGCTTGATAGAGGGTCTTGGTAGTTGTTCGGCCTGCCACAGATCCCATTGTGTTTGCATGCCAAGCCAAACATCAGGGGTTGTGCCAAGCCATACCGAAAGGCGTAAGGCCATCCCGGCTGTCACTCCAGCCTTGCCGTTCAAGACCTTAGAAAGCATGACGCGGGAAATCTGTAATTCCTTTGCAGCTTCTGTTACCGTCATACCTTCTGGTAGCCATTCCCGTAATACTTCGCCGGGATGCGCTGGATTG